>Ga0326727_10000604_pt1 | contig 146041 bp, 104 predicted proteins | sample MB2enrmetagenome_FD_207643 | JGI IMG/M metagenome (GOLD analysis project Ga0326727, IMG submission 207643) | Lab enriched peat soil microbial communities from McLean, Ithaca, NY, United States - MB29MY | ecosystem: Environmental > Terrestrial > Soil > Wetlands > Peat | place: USA: New York... | reverse complement strand
AGCGGCGCGGCCAGCGGCTCCGTCACCCTCACCTCCAACGGGTCGAATCCAAACCTCAGCATCCCACTCTCCGGAACCGGCGTCGCCCAGGGATCGCTCAGCGCCAACCCAACCAGCCTCGCCTTCGGCAGCGTTCAGCTCGGCAGCAGCTCCAGCTTGACCGAGACGGTGACCAACACTGGGGGAGCGGCGGTCACGATCTCGCAAGCGAGTTCAACCGCGGCGGCTTTCTCGATCAGCGGGTTGAATTTGCCGCTGACTCTTACTCCAAACCAGAGCGCGACATTTAGCGTGACATTTACTCCGACCAGCAGCGGCGCAGCTAGCGGAAGCCTTTCGCTGGGATCGAACGCATCAAACTCGCCGCTTACGATTGCGCTCTCGGGCACCGGAACCGCAGCCGGACAGTTGGCAGTGTCTCCGACGAACCTCAGCTTTGGCAACGTAGCCGTGGGGTCGAGCGCAACGCTCAGCGGCACGTTGAACGCAAGCGGAGCGGCGGTCACGATTACATCGGCAAGTCTCAGCAACGGTGAGTTTGCGGTTTCCGGACTTTCGCTGCCGGCAACGCTCGCGGCGGGTCAATCCGCGTCGTTCAGCGTCACCTTCACGCCTCAGGCCAGCGGAGCAACTTCGGCGACGTTGTCGTTCGCGAGCAACGCCGTCAACTCCCCCGCCGTGCAATCGATGACGGGCACGGGAACCACGCCGGTTCAGCACAGCGCGGACTTAAGCTGGAACTCCTCCAATGACGCCGTGGGCTACAACATCTACCGGAGCACCGTGTCCGGCGGGCCTTACACGATGGTGAACCCTACGCTCGATGGGACGACCGCATACACCGACAACACGGTCGACTCCGGGCAAACGTACTATTACGTAGCGACTGCCGTGGATGCGAGTTCGCAGGAAAGTGGCTACTCCGCGGAAGTGCAGGCAGTGATTCCGACTCCGTAACGGCAACGCTCCACGTTATGAAAATGTTATGGAACGGTAGCCCGGATTTCCGCGGAGAATTTGCTCTCACGGCCAGCCTGGTTAATGGCAGTGACCACGTAGAAGTAAGTTCGGCCGCTGACCACAAGTCCATCTTCATACGGCGGGCCGGGGACTCGACGGGCGATTTTCACATAGGGACCGCCCGAACTCTCGCTGCGATACACGCTATAGCCGGAGACCTTCACACCCGGGACGGGAGGCGGCGCTTCCCAGTTCAGCGTAACCCGGTGCGGCGGCGGGCCTTTGTGGCAACCGGCGAGGCTGGCGCAGAGTAGACAAGCCGCCAATGCCGCCAGGAGTTGTAAGAAGTTGATCCGGATAAAATGCCTGCCTTCATGATTATGATGATGAACGCCGCTTCGTTCAAGTCCCCGGTGGCGGCATGTTACCCGACAGACTACCGTTGAGCTTGGCCAGATTGAAAATTTTGTCCTGGATTTTGGGATGACCGGAAGATGCAACTTTGCACTCTTTTGCAACCGCAGCGGCTGGAGTCAGAACTCAAGCCGATGTTGTCGAACGGCTAGAGTGGAGCGGGTGGGACGGAGTCGGCACCGCCGCTGTGACCCTGGTCGGGCCCATCGCCTACTTCACCCGCGTTTCGCCGTTCGGCTGCTAATGGACGGCATTTTTCCATTTGCTATTCACTATACCGAGAATCGGCTTGATTGTTCTCCACAATCGCGGCTTGGTCAGTTACGTTTGAGCGGCCCCGACAGTGACCACCGGACGCATCGGAATGCAAGTGCAAGAATCATGCGATCTGCCCAAACTATTTTTGCACATCGAAAGTTCGCATAACTACCTTAATTCCGAATAAAAATCGTTGGTCCTTGCACTAACGCCAGAGTCTGCAGTACTCTCGGAATCTCGTTGAATAGCGTCTGTTTTCCGTACACTGCAAGCGTCAGTTCGGGAATTTTAATCCCGAAATAGAACGCGATCTTCAGCATTCGAGGACTTGGGCTTTGCGCGTTTCTGGATCGTATCGTGGTTGGATCAGTACTCTCTTGGTCGCCGCCGGAATGGGGTTGCTCGCCGGTTGCCAAGGAGTTGCGCCCAGCGGCGGTTCCAATAGCAACGCCAACCTGGCCGCGTCCTCATCCAAGCTTTCCTTTGGCAGCGTAGAGAAAAGTAAGAGCGCCAGTCTGACGGAGACATTGACCAACAGCGGCGGGTCAGCGGTAACGATCTCGGCGGCAAATGTTTCCGGTTCGGGTTTCTCGCTGAGCGGCCTGAGCCTGCCGATGTCCCTCACTCCCAACGAAAGCGTGACCTTCACGGTATCGTTCGCGCCAGCTTCGGCAGGCGCCGCCAGTGGAACGCTCGCGATCGTATCCACAGCCGTCAATTCGCCGCTGAACGTGGCGCTGGCCGGGACGGAAATAGCGCAAGGTCAGCTGTCGATTTCGCCCGCCAGCTTGAGTTTTGGCAATGTTGTAGTGGGCGCGAACAACTCGCTGAATGCCACCGTGGCGGCCAGTGGATCCTCGGTAACCATCTCCGGGGCGGGCAGCAACAGCAACGAATTTACGCTCTCGGGAATTTCGCTTCCCATCACCCTCAACGACGGCCAGAGCGCTTCCTTTACAGTCACCTTCCAACCGTCGCAGACGGGAACCGCCTCCGGCACACTTTCGTTTGCCAGCGACGCCGCGAACTCACCCACAACGCAAGCCCTGACCGGGGACGGCAAAGCGCAGGCACAGCACAGCGCGGCTTTAAGCTGGAATGCCAGCACGGGACCGGACGTGGCTGGCTATAACGTCTATCGCGGCACCGTATCGGGCGGCCCTTACTCCCAGATCAATTCCAGCCTGCAGTCTGGCACCTCGTACACGGACGATACTGTCGCCGCCGGTGAGACGTTCTACTACGTCACGACTGCGGTGGATAGCAGTGGCCTGGAAAGCGACTACTCCAATCAGGCCGAGGCCGTGATTCCGGCTTCCTGAGATTTCACAGGGAGACACCGCAAACCATAACTTTCTGCGTTCCCAGACTCGCCGGACTCGTCTCTCAACGTATTGTTTCAGCGCTTGACCAGAATGTCGGCGATGCGATCACCGGTATGCCCGTCCCAGAGTGGCGGCACCGTTCCCTTCTTCGCCTTGCCGTTGAGCACTCGCGACAGCTCTGCGCGCAGCTTCTCCGGATCGCGGCCTACTAAGACGTTGGTCCCCATGGTCACGGTAATCGGACGCTCGGTATTCTCGCGGACGGTAAGGCAAGGGACACCGAGATAGGTGGCCTCTTCCTGAATGCCTCCCGAGTCCGTGATCACGACTGTGGCACGGGACTGCAATCCCAGAAAGTCCACGTAGGGGAGAGGATCGAGCACCCGCAATTGGCTGGCGTTCAGCCCGAAATCCGCGATTCGCTTGCGGGTACGGGGATGAGCTGGAAATACTACCGCCAGATCCCGATTTACCTCGAGCAGCGACTCCAGAATTCCCTTGAGTGTCGCGCTATCATCGACGTTCGCCGGTCGGTGAAGCGTTACCAGGGCATAGCGCTCCGGCAGGCCATCGACTTTGCTCTTTTGCGCCGACGGCAACAAGTGCACCAGCGAGTCGATCATGACGTTACCCACAAAAAATATCTTCTCGGCCGAGACTCCCTCGCGCCGAAGATTCTCGTCTCCGTCCTCGGAGGGCGTAAACAGCAAGTCCGCCAGCTGGTCGGTGACGAGGCGGTTGATCTCCTCCGGCATGGTGCGATCGAACGACCGCAGTCCCGCCTCGACATGGCCGACGCGCACACCCAGCTTGGCGCAAACCAGCACGGTTGCGACGGTCGAGTTCACGTCTCCATACACCAGCACCATGTCGGGCTGACGTTCGACGACCACGGGCTCCAGCCGGACCATGATTTCGGCCGTCTGCTTCGCATGCGAGCCCGAGCCAACCGCCAGGTTCACGTCGGGTTCCGGGATGCCGAGTTGCTGGAAGAACACATCCGACATATTGACGTCGTAGTGCTGACCGGTGTGAATCAGAGTTTGTACGACGTGATCGCGTTTCTTCAAAGCACTGAGAACGGGCGCGACCTTCATGAAGTTAGGACGAGCGCCAACAATATGGAATATCTTCACAGACTCTCCTGTAATGAGAATATCCAGATTAAACGATTCGAGGAATATCAAAAAAGCGGAATCGAGCCCGCTTAACCAGGCGGGGACTGAGCCCCTCGCTAGTTGACGACCTGCTGCAGCACCGGGGATGTGGTCCCGTCCGACGCAGCGTCACCATAATACGTTGCCGTCACTCGTAGCGTTCCCGGCGGTAGATTGGACTTGGTGATCGTGGCCACACCGTTGACGACAATCGCAGAGCCCAGCGACGCACCTCCGCTGACGAATTGCACTCTTCCGGTTGGCGTGGGGCCCGGGGAACTCACGGTCGCCGTAAATGAGACTGCCTGGCCTTGACCTGCGGGATTGGGAGTCGAGGTCAGGACAATACTGGTCAAGTACTTGTTCACGATCTGTTGCACCGGCCGCGAACTGGCGCCGTGGTAGTTCTGGTCGCCGGAGTAGTTGGCGGTAATCGAGAGGACTCCAGCCTTCGCGAGCACGGTGGTCAGGCTAGCCTGCCCGTTCACCAGCGGCACTGTGCCGAGAATCGTTCCACCTTGTTTAAATGTTACCGATCCGGTCGGGAAAAATGGTTTGGCCGACACGGCGGCCGTAAAGGTCGCAGGCTCGTTCACATAGATGGGACCCTGGCCGGCAGCCAGCGTAACCGCAACCTTGGGCGCGGCGACGGTCTGGCTAAGAATGGATACAGTGTTGCTGGAAGAATTTGTGACCGCGAGGTCGAGGCGGCCATCTCCATTGAAATCGCCGACGCCCACCGCGAAGGGGCCACTGCCGACGGCATAGCTGACTCCAGACTGAAATGTTCCGTCACCGTTACCAAGAAGGATCGAAATTGCATTCGCGGCGCAAAAGACCAGGTCCAGTTTTCCATCTCCGTTCAGGTCGGAGGTGGTAACGAAGCTCGATTGCGGTATCGAGGGTTCTCCGCTCAGCGGCGTGAATGTGCCATCTCCGTTGCCTTGAAGGATCGTGAGCGTGGAGCTCCCCGCGAGTGCGAGGTCGAGGATGCCATCGCCGTTGAAATCGCCGGCGGTCACTGCGGTCACATTGCCCGTCGCGGCCGGCTGGGTCGCGGCGGGAGTAAACGACCCATTACCATTGCCCAGAAGAATGGCCAGAGAATCTTGCCCATCGGAAACGGCCAAATCGAGAATTCCATCACGGTTAAAGTCGCCGGTAGCCAACGAAACCCCCGCCAGAGGCCCATAGCCGGAAGCACTCGGGAAAGTGCCGTCGCCATTGCCCAACAGCGCAATGATTAGTGGCTCGTCCCCTCCATAGGCCGGGAAAGCCAAGTCCAGTTTACCGTCTTGATTAAAATCACCGTCAATTACAGTCTGGAAGCTGCCGTCGAAAGCGGCGTCGATGCCAGAACCTGTAAAAGTTCCATCGCCGTTGCCCATGAAGATCTGGAGCGAAGATGCCCCAAACGCAAGGTAGCCTGCGACCAGGTCCACCTTACCGTCGCCGTTGAAATCGCCGGCCACGAGTTGGGGCAGCGCAGTCGTCCCAAAACCATCGAAAAAACACAAAGTTGATTTGGCGGAAAAAGTTCCGTCGCCGTTGCCCAGAAAAACTGAAATGGTTCCAACTCCGCCATAGTGATAACACCTCGAATCGGGTTGGTTCTGGTTGATGATCGCCAGATCGGCTTTGCCGTCATTGTTGAAGTCCGCTACTACCACGTCGCCAGGGTCGTCGCCTACTCTGATCGTAGACTTGGCAAAGGAGAGCGAATCGGTCGCGACGGAGACGGTAAAAGGCACAACGTTGGACGTTCCTCCGCCGGGCCCAGGGCTGGAAACGGTCACAGATGCCGTGCTAGCCGCGGCCAGAGCGAGACTCGGAACCGTCGCCTGGACTTGGTTGACACCCACGTAAGTCGTGCTCAGCGGAGTTCCATTCCAGTTCACAACCGAGGCCGGAACGAACCCCGCGCCGTTCACAGTCAGCGTCAGAGACGTCGAACCCGGCGCGGCGCTGGTGGGCACCAGGGGCTGATTGACGAACGGTACTGCGTTAACTTGAGCAACGAGACTCGCGGCCGAGACCGAGATAATGAAAGCAGCGAAAACCGCGAGTGCAAAGGACCGAACCGCGGGGCGATGGGGCGTCATGCCGGATGACTCCTGACGAAAGATGTGCTTGCCTGCGCGCACAACGAGCGACTACCGAGCATAAATATTTGAATAAGGGGAGGGGAGTATGAGAACTGAGCACAGAGTTTAGCACATCATTGGCGTACAACCAGCAGTTTTTTGCGGCTTGGAGAAACCGGACTGATGGAGTGAATCGGGCAACCAGCTTGCCTTTTCACGGCCTCGCGTGAGCGCTTCCAGCCATTCCTTGCTTCGGTTTACGGCCTGCGCCACCGAACTGAACTGCCACTGAGATTGGCTAGGCCGTTGTAGGTGGCGGTTACCGTGGTAACGCCGGCGGGCGCAAAGCAGATTTGGTCGAACTCACTTTCCGGCCGCAGGGGCTGCTCGTTCCGGCAGCCTCGCCACCTGGCCTGCCGTCGCCCTTGCCGAGGCTGTGGTCAGTTCCAGGCGCGGGCTTCGATGGGAGGATGGGGGCCATCGTTTTCCAGGGCCAGGGCGGCTCGGTAGCCCGCAATCGCGGGGAGATCGGCCAAGTACCACTTTTTGCCCGCCTCCGGTTGGCCATTGATCTCCTCGATTTCGGGTTCCTGGTCGGGGTGGGTGGTGACGGAAAAATCGGCCAGGGGAAACGACAGGCCGCTGCCGGTTGCCTTCAGGAAGGCTTCCTTGCGGGTCCAGCAGGCATAAAAAGCGGGAACGCGGAGATGGTCCGCCAAAGCTTGCAGGCCGGCGCGTTCGCGGCGCGAGAAGAATCGTTCGGCGAGCGCAACCGTATCGACATCGGCCCGAATCTTCTCGATGTCAACGCCCAGCCTGCGCTCGCTGCTCACCGCAATCAGCGCGAGGTTACCCGAGTGAGATACGTTGAACTCCAAGGCGCGTTGATTCTGCACGGTCGCCAGTTGGGGTTTGCCGTTGGGCTGATATTCGAAACGGACTTCGGCGGCTGGGATGGAAAGGTATTCGGCCAGCAGGCTGCGAAGCGCGGAACGGCATCGACTGAAGCGAGATCGATCTTCTTCGAAGTGAAATCGGCGGGCGCGCGCCAACTCATCGGGCGACAGAACCGTGGCGGTTGGAGTCGGGGTGGGAGGATCGTCCGGCGCGGACTCGATCCGCTCGGACTGGTCAAGGCGAACTCTCCAGACATCGACACGGCCCGAGGGAAACGTACGCGGCGAAAGGGCTTGCGTCCACAAACTACTAGGGTATGGCTTCGGTTCGCCGGTTAGGACGCTGACTTCATCCAAGGTTTGCAGCCCCTCGCGTCATAGTTACGACCGCAGTTCGAGTTACGATCGGAACATTGTAACCCGAGATTCCTGCCGGAAGCCGGGGGAAGGGGCGGTATCATCAAGCGCACGCGACCCTTGTCGACTGGCGGCAGACCCTCCGCTTGCGAGGTCCCTTATGATCAAGAACAGTCTCCGGAATCGGTGTGTCTGCGGTTATTTCCTGGCGTTGATCGTGTCCATTGGATTGCCGGGTGCCGGATTGCAAAGTGCGGCGGCCCAGAATGTTCTGACCTACCATGGAGACACTCTGCGTACCGGGTGGTTCTCATCCGAAACTCAGTTAACGGTCAACAACGTCAACTCGAATTCGTTTGGACTGCTGCACACGGTGGTGGTGGATGGACGAGTCGACGCCGAACCCCTGTATGTTTCGCAGCTGTCGATTCCGAAAAAGGGCGTGCATAACGTCATCTTTATCGCCACTGAGAACAACAGCCTGTATAGTATCGATGCCGACACCGGGGTCATCCTGGCGCACCGCAATTTTGGGGCACCGGTTCCCTACCAATACAAAAGCTACGACGATTCCATATTTCCAGTCATGGGCATTCTCGGCACCCCGGTGATTGACCTCGCGGCGGGACTGATCTATCTGGTCGCCGACACGTACAACGGGAAGTCGGACGTCTTTCATCTCCATGCAGCCTCTCTTACGACGTTAAAGACCGCGATGATGGGCTCGTCCTTTCGGATCAGCGCCCGACTGTCGGACGGTACGATATGGCATTTCAACCCCAGATATCACGTCCAGCGCCCGGGATTGCTGGAGGCCAATGGCAGCATTTACGTGGCGTTTGGCAGTACCAACGACACGGCTCCGGACCAGTCGCGGGGCAGCATCGCGCGCTTCGACGCGACGACTCTCGCTTTCTTGGGCAGCGACGTAACCAATACCCTGAACAAAAGTCCAGATCCCTTCTATATGACTTCGATCTGGCAATCGGGATACGGAGTGGCGGCCGACGCCAATGGCGATATCTACTTCTCCACCGGAAACAGCAGTCCCAGCGTGCCGAGTTATTCGCCATCGTTCAACCGGCCGGATAGCGTCGTTCATATGTCTCCCGATCTGATGACGCTGGTCGACAGCTTCACTCCGAGCAACTACCTTGAAATGGATGAGGGTGACCTCGACCTGGGATCGGGCGGCGTCATGCTCTTGCCCGACCAGTCTGGTTCCACTCCACATCTGGCGGTCGCGGGCGGCAAGGATGGACGCGCGTTCCTGCTGAACCGTGACAGCCTCGGCGGCTACACGTCGGATGGACCGGACAACGTGCTGCAGACCGTGAATCAGGGTGCTTGCTGGTGCGGGCCAGCTTATTTCGTGGGCTCGGACGGCAGTCCCTATGTGGTCACCGGCGGAGGAAACAACCTCGCCAAATGGCAGCTAACTTTTCCCGCGGTGCAACTGCTGCAGACTGAAACGACTTTTGCTTCCTCGTCCTTTGGTCTGCCCGACTCGGGTGGAACGATTCCGGTGGTTTCCTCGAATGGGACGGTTCCCGGGTCAGCTATTGTCTGGTTTGTGCAAAAGCCATTGACTTCTTCCGATTCCAATCCCGGCACGCCGGTGACACTGCAGGCATTTGACGCGATGAATCTGCAGCACCAGCTACTGTCGATTCCAGCCGGAACCTGGACCCATGCGGTCAACAGCAACGCGAACCTCGTTCCCACCGTGGCCAACGGCAAGGTTTTTGTCGCCAGCAATCAGCATGTACAGATTTTTGGCCTGTTTCCGGCGGGGAAGGTCCAAGGGCGAGCCAACCAGAATCTGGCACACGGTCTTCAACCTTCGCAGCCCGACGCGGTCACCTGTCCCCAGTCTGAGCCGGTGGCAAAGGCGCTACCCGGCCCAGCAGGATCGATGCACGAATTTTGGGGAACCGTGTGTCATCTGAATCACCATCAACTGCAACTGGCATTGCGGGACGGACGAAGCATTTCGATCGACATCAGCGAGGCGTTTGCCCAACATCGGCCGGTTCTGTTGACCATGGGCCGCGCGCTTCGGGTCCAGGCCGAAATTGATGCCCAGGGTGTGGCCCACGCGGAGCGGATTTCGCCGTCCCATACGCTCTCGCCACTCACTCCGGCCGATCAGTAGGTGAGCCACGGTTGAGCCCCGAAACCTTCTCTGGAAGTCCCCTTTGCCTCAGGCCTTCCCTTCGTGTAACGTCGTGGCCGTAGAGGCCGGGAGGGTTGGCTCACAGATGGGCCACGTTCGGGATGGAGACGACTGGCACCAGCATCGGCATCGGAATCATCATAGCGGTCTACAACGACTGGGTCGCGCTGGATGAGTGTCTGCGTTCCATCGCCCAGCAGGCGGATGCGCCGAGTTTTGCGGTATTTGTGGTGGACGATGGCAGTGAGCAGTCCGCTCCAGAAAATATTCAGCAATGGGCAGGCCGCTTCCCGTTGCACATCGTTCGACAATCTCACGCGGGAATTTCCGTTGCCAGAAATCGCGGAATCATGGCGGCGACCGAACCAGTGCTCTTATTCGTCGACGCCGACTGCAGGCTCCGCAAAAACTGTCTGGCAACGCTCACCTCCACCATCGCCCGTTCCCCGCAGCACGATTGCTTTCAGCTCCGGCTCACCGGAAGTGGATCGACCGTAGTCGGGAGAGCCGAGGAACTGCGGCTCGCGACCTTTCAGGAGCACGCTCTGCAGCCCGACGGCCGCATTCGATACTTAAACACCGCAGGATTCGCCATCCGACGCGCCCGGGCGCAAAACCGGGACGGTCTGTTTGATCCCGTCGCGCAGAGAGGTGAGGACACTCTCTTGCTGGCCAATCTAATGAAGCGCGACGAGCTTCCCCTGTTCGTCGCCGATGCGGTCGTTGAACATTCCATCTCGTTGTCTTTAATAGGGTGCCTGGGGAAAGACATCCGTTCGGCGTATCTGGAATGCAAGACCTACGAAATGATCGATTCGAAGGGAGTGGAAATTCGAATCACGAACCGGGAGCGCCTGCAATTGCTGGGTTCCATGTGGAAAGCCGCCAGCCAGCCTTCGATCGGAAGAGTGGCATGGGTCGTGGTGGTTGGCAGGCAGGCCCTACAAAGGATAATCTCTTTAGGATACCGCTGGTTGCGGATTGGAGCGATTCGTAGCACCAGGAACGTGAATCGACAGCGGTAAGGTCAGTTTTCAGTTTCTGGTTATAGCCCTTCTGTGCTATTACCCCCTCCATTCGGTAGTAACCTACACGCTGGTTGTATTGACGGCGTGACAGCGCCCTGATAACTCTAGACAACAGACCCTAAATTGGATCATGAAGCCAGTTCCCAGCAGTTACATTCGATATATGTTTTGCAGGAGAGATGCTTTGGATAAGAGAGCCCGGCGCGCATCGATCGTTGTCGTAATGCTTTTGCTGGCGGCTTGTTTGAGCGCTTCCGCAGCATCCAGCAAAACCGCCGCCACTCCGCGAACTTCTGGGGCGCAGCTTACGGGAGCGTGCGCCGGGGGCGCGAGCCTCTCCGGCTGGTACGGCATGCTGGTAAATGGGGGCGGAAAGTATCTGACCGGCGCGCTCCTGTTCGACGGCAACTGCAATGTGTCGGGCAACAACATTACCGGAGGCGTACCGGGGCCCTACATCACAACCAGTGTCGCGGGGACTTACGGGGAGAATTCGGACGGTACTTTCACCATCACGCTCAACCTCGCGGGCCAATCGACACCCCAGACCTATATGGTCGGCGTCAGTGAATCGGGCAACAAAGCGCGCGGCATCGAGAGCGATGGCACGATTGAAGCCACCATCGATTTGCAGTCACAGCTCACCACTCAGACCTCGGGATATACCACGGCGAGTCTCATCGGATCGTATTCGGCATCCTGTTACGGAAACGCCGCGGTGGAACTTAACTATCTGACATTCGACGGCAACGGAAACGTGTCGGGACTGGATGACTCGGACAGTGCCGGTGGCGCAAGCAGTAACTCCATCAGCGGAACTTACTCGGTCAATGGGGACGGGACGTTCTCGGGCAACCTCGGCGGTGGCCGCATTTTCGCAGGTGTCATCGACAATGGCGTCTCCGAGATCGAATACACCTATGCCTTGTTCGGACAGGGGAACCGGGCCTGCGTGGGCAAGCAGTATTCCGCTACTAACCTCTTCGGCTGGTACGGCTTCGTGGTGGGCGGGACGGCGCAAAGTGGCGGAGGCGGGAAATATCTGTCGGGCTCAGTCTATTTCAACGGCGCCGGCCAACTGAGCGGCGCAAACGTCAACGGCGGCATGAACGGACAGTACGGGCCCACGAGCGTGGTGGGATCGTATAGCCTCAATCCCGATAATACGATCAGCATCAACATGAACCTCGCCAACCAGACGGCGGCACAGACCTATGTTGTCGGCGTGAGTGAATCCGGGAACGAAGCGATCGGGATCGAGAGCGACAGCAGCGCGATTGCGACCATCGACATGCAAAACCAGCTTCCACCTTCCGGCACGCCAGCCTATAGCAATGCCAGCCTCAACGGCACGTATGCGGCGTTTTGTTCTGGGTCCGAGGTCGATCTCAACTGGGTGACTTTCGATGGCAACGGCGGCCAAATCGGCGTGGATGCCTATGACGATGGCGCCTTCGGCGATAGCCCTTACATTGGAACCTATTCGGTGAACGCCGATGGCACGTTTACCGGGAACTTCTCTGGGATCTACAGCATATTCACCATGACCGGCGTCATCGATAACGGGAACAGCGAGATTGAATTCTCTTACGATCAGTCCGGAGTAGGCGGCGTGGTCGCCTGCGTGGGCGAGTCTACCTACGGTCCTGTAGGCGCGAACCCAGTTGCGGCTACCCCAAGCTTCAGCCCGGCCCCAGGAATCTATGCCTTGCCCCAGACCATAACTCTGTCGGACACCACCGCGGGCGCGGTCATTCATTACACCACCGACGGAAGCGCTCCCAGCATTGGGTCTCCGGTATACAGCGGGCCGGTAGCGGTGACTGCGACCGCTTCTATCCAGGCGATCGCGGTGGCCAGCGGCTACAGCAACAGCGCCATCGCCGCCGGAACTTACTTCGCGGGTCGGAATTTGAGTCAGACCATCACTTTCCCAACCATCCCAAACCAGACCTATCCTGCGCAGCAGGTTAGTCTGAATGCGACCGCTAGTTCCGGGCTGCCGGTTAGCTACGCCGTGCTCTCCGGTCCGGGAACGCTCACCGGAAACATTTTGACGATCACGGGAGTGGGTTCGGTGACGGTGCAGGCGAGTCAGTCCGGGAGCACACAATACGCCGCTGCCTCTCCAGTATCACAGGCAGCCACGGTCAATCAGTCAACCACGACGTTGGTTCTGACCTCGACCAGCAACCCGTCGGCGCTGGATCAGCCGATAACCCTGGCGGCGACGATCATGCCACAGAATGGCGGTCAAGCTACCGGGACCGTCACTTTCAAGGATGGCGCCACGACGTTGTCCGTGGTTGCGGTGACCGGCAACGTGGCGAGCCTCAGCACCAGCGCACTCGCTATCGGCACCCATTCCATCAGCGCGACCTACAGTGGCAACGCCAACTTTGGTGGAAGCGTTGCAACTCCTTTGCCGCAGGTCGTGACCAAGGCTCCGTCTACCGCGACACTGGCTTCTTCGCTCAATCCGGCGAACTCCGGACAACTGGTTACCTTCACGGCTACGGTCTCTTCTCCGGCAGTTGCACCCACGGGCAGCCTTCAATTGCTGAATGGCTCAACCGTACTGGCGACAGTGGCTTTGAAGTCGGGGGTCGCAAAATACTCGACTGCGAAATTGCCGGCGGGCTCAAACCCGATTACAGCCGTATACGGTGGCGACGCCAACAACAGCGGCAGCACGTCGGCGGTTCTCAACCAGGTCATGCTGGCGGCGACAACCACAACTGTGACGTCTTCGCCGAATCCATCCGTCTACGGTCAACCCGTTCTCTTCACCGCGAAAGTTAACTCCAGCATGGGAGCCCCTCCGGATGGAGAAACCGTTACCTTCAAGCAGGGCACCACGACCCTGGGAACTGGAACGCTGAGCGGAGGAATTGCAACTCTATCCACGACTCCTCCAGGAGTGGGCCCGAAGCCGGTAACAGCCGTCTACGGCGGCGACTCGAACCTCACCGCCAGCACGTCGAAAGCTGACAATCAGGTGATTGGCAAGGCTGCAACCACGACCGCCCTCGGTTCATCCCTGAACCCGTCGAACCCGGGACAGCCAATCACGTTCACCGCGACCGTCACCCCACAATTTAGCGGGACACCCACAGGACTCGTGACTTTCTACGATGGGACTAAAGTTCTGGGGACAGTCGCCCCGAGCGGAGGCGCGGCCAACTTCACCACTGCAAAATTGACCGCGGGCACCCACAGTATCACGGCCACTTACAACGGCAGCACTTACTTTGTCGGCAGTTCGGGAACGCTGACGCAGACGGTGAATTGAAATCAGGATCGCGCCGCAGCCGTCCGAATGCTGTCATAATGGATGAGTGATGGACGCGCGGAACGTTCTCCGCGCCCAGCCCTTTGAGGGCATGAACATTGGAAACTGCGGTACGGCTGAAGCGATACCCTGCTACAGGACTCGATTCCTTCAGCATCAACAAGGCCCTCGCCTTTATTAGCTTCTTAACGGCGCGTCATTCCAAAACCGATCGTTGGAACAGCTCTGGGACAGCTTTCCGGGAAATTATGCAGGACTGCCGACAGTTTTACATTGATGGACAGTGGGCCGATCCAACCGCAGCCCGCGACTTTACGGTCAACAACCCCGCAAACGCGGAGCCTGTTGCCGTGATCTCGCTGGGATCTGACGCGGATGTGGATCGCGCGGTGGCTGCCGCGAAACGCGCCTTCGAGTCGTATTCGGAAACCACCCGGGATGAGCGTTTGAAACTCCTCCGGCAGCTTACGGAGGTTTATCGGTCGAAGATGGCGGAAATGGCCGACACGATCTCCCTCGAGATGGGCGCCCCGTGCTCCCTGTCGCGGAAAGCACAGGCTCCCGCTGGCCTGGCGCATTGGCTGGAAATCGTGAAGGTCCTCGAGCCCTTTCAGTTCGAAGAAATCAAAGGATCGACACTGATGCGGAAAGAGCCCGTCGGCGTGTGCGGACTGATCACGCCATGGAACTGGCCCATGAACCAGATTGTCTGCAAAGTGGCGCCGGCGCTGGCGGCAGGATGCACGATGGTTCTCAAGCCCAGTGAAATGGCGCCTCTTTCAGCATATTTATTTGCGCGCATCGTGCACGAGGCGGGTGTGCCGCCGGGCGTTTTCAATTTAGTGAATGGCGACGGGCCGACGGTTGGGGCGGCGATATCGTCCCACCCCGACATCGCCATGGTGTCCTTTACCGGGTCCACGCGAGCCGGGGTCGCGGTGGCCGTGGCCGCCGCGCCCACGGTTAAGCGGGTAGCGCAGGAACTCGGAGGCAAGTCGGCCAACATCATTCTGGATGACGCCGACTTCGAACGGGCTGTCGCGCAGGGGGTCCAGGAATGCTTTCGCAATACCGGGCAATCCTGCAACGCGCCCACCCGCATGCTGGTTCCGCGGTCGAATTTGGCGCAGGCCGAGCGGGCGGCAAAGCTGGCCGCAGAGAGCATTCAAGTTGGCGATCCGTTCCTGGAAACGACTGGCATGGGACCACTGGCCAGCCAGGCGCAGTTCGACAAAGTGCAACGCCTGATTCATACCGGGATCGAGGAAGGGGCAAGGTTGCTCACCGGAGGGCCGGGCCGACCGCAGGGTCTCGCGGCCGGTCTCAGCAAGGGCTACTTCGTGAAACCAACCGTGTTCACCGAAGTTCGAAACGACATGACCATCGCTCGCGAAGAGATATTTGGGCCGGTACTTTGCCTGATCGCGTATGAGGACGAAGAGCACGCAATCCGAATCGCAAACGATACTCCTTATGGGCTCTCCGGTTTTATAACATCGGGAGACCGGAACCGCGCGGCACGGGTAGCAATGCGCATACGAGCCGGCAACGTGCACGTGAATGGCGCGCGGGTGGATTTCGCCGCATCGTTCGGAGGCTACAAACAGTCGGGCAACGGCCGAGAATGGGGCGCGGCAGGGCTGGATGAGTACCTGGAACTGAAAGCGATCTTTGGTTATCACGGCTAGCGTTATCAGGGCTAGGCTTACCGGGACTGGTTTCCGAGCGCCTGGGCCCGGGCGGTTACGGCAGTCACTTCGGGGCGGGATATCGAAGGGTTCTGGCCGAGTCCTCGCGCTAAACTTGAGCAGGAACGCCCGCGAGGCGCTGCGGATGCTAGCCTTCCGAAAGGCTACCCGGCGCGGACGTTAGATCTGGTATCCGAAGTGGCGTCATGCGACCGGACGCAGAAGTTGAAGTGGAGGAAGCGTTGGAATGACGGGCAAGGATCAATACGGGAACGACCAGCACAACGGTCAGAGCGCCGGCGCAGGACAGTCCGCCGCGTTGTCAGCCGGTTCCCAACGCCCGGAACTGCCGAACGCTTACGTTGCGCCGCAAACCACCTTGCAGGAGGTGATTTTAACGGTATGGTCTAGTATTCTCGGAATCGAAAAGATTGGGATCGAGGACGATTTCTTTGAATTGGGCGGCGATTCCGTCCTGGCGACGCAGATCATCTCCCGATTGTCTCGCATGTTCCGAATGGATTTGCCCCCGATTGTTTTATTCGACGCTTCCACCATCGATAAGCTGGCGCACTATATAATTGCGCACGAAGCACGCCCCGGGCTGGCTGAAAAAACTGCCGCAGTCTTGAAACGAATCGAAGGCATGACTGAAGAGGAAGTCACGCGCAGTTTGCTTTCCAGGTGAGAATCGGTGTCGGAGGTCATGAGTAAGGACTCGTTCAAGGACCGTGATTTCTCCGAGCAGAAGCTCGCTTTGCTGGCCAGTCTACTGGATGAAGAAGGGGTTCCGCAGCCGCCTGCCCTGAAACGCATTTCCCGGGACAGCAAATTGCCGCTTTCCTCCGCGCAGATGCGGCTCTGGTTGTTCGATCAGTTGGAGCCTGGCAGCACCGCCTACAACATACCTGTCCGCCACGACTTCAAGGGTCCGTTCAACCTGTCGGCCTTCGAGGGGAGTTTGAGCGAGATCATTCGCCGGCACGAAGTGTTGCGCACGTCTTACCTGAAAGTCGACGGGGTTCCTGCCCAGAAGATCGCACCACCGGAGTTGTTCCGGGTTCCCATAGTCGATTTACAGAATCTGACGTTGTCGGACCGCGAACGAGAAGTTGCCCGCCTGGCTGCGGCGGATGCCCGGAAGCCCTTTGATCTCGCCAAGGCTCCGCTGCTCCGAGCGCAACTATTGAAACTGGCGCCCGACGAGCACGTCCTCTTGCTCAACGTTCATCACATCGCCTTCGATTGGTGGTCGTTCGGAGTGTTCGAAAAAGAACTGGCAACTCTTTACGGGGCTTTTCTCCGGGGAGAGCAAGTCTCGCCGCTGCCCGATTTGCCATTTCAATACGTGGACTTCGCTGCCTGGCAAAGGCAGTGGCTGCAGGGCGAGATCCTGCAGCAACAACTGGCGTATTGGCAAAAGAAGCTAAGCGGCGTCCTGCCCACACTGGAGCTCCCGACCGATCGACCGCGGCCTGCCGTCCAGTCCTATCATGGGTCCATTGTCACCTCGGTGCTTTCGAAGCAACTGACGGAGGAGCTCAAGACATTGAGCCACCGCGAAGGCGCGACCCTGTTCGCAATATTGCTGGGCGCCTTCAAGGTTCTATTGCATCGCTACACGGGAGAAAACGACATCCTTGTAGGAGCGCCGATTGCGGGCCGGAATCGAACCGAGGCCGAGGAACTTGTCGGTTTCTTCGTGAATACGCTGGTAATGCGTACCGACCTGTCGGGCGATCCCACGTTCCGGGAGTTTCTGGGGCGCGTGCAGGAAACCACGCGCGGCGCTTACGCGAATCAGGATCTGCCTTTTGAAAAGCTGGTGGAAGTGCTCAATCCGAAACGCGACAGCAGTCATGGGCCCATGTTCCAGGTGATGTTGTCGATGCTCAACACGCCCATGCCACCGTTGCAGTTGTCCGGTCTGCAGCACCGCCGGACGATGCTGGACAGCGGCACCTCGAAATTTGACCTGACTCTGTACGTCATCGAAGAGGCCGCCGGCCTGAGCTTCACATGCGAGTACAACACGGACTTGTTCAACGCCGATCGCATCCAGCGCATGCTCGGACATTTCGAGGTCCTGCTGGAAGGCGCGGTTCGGAATCCCCAGCAGCGCATCTCGGAATTGCCGATCTTGAGCCATCACGAACGACAGCAGATTCTGATCGATTGGAACAACACGCGAGCCGCTTACCCCAGGGACGTGATGCTCCACCAATTATTCGAATCCCAGGTCGAGCGGACCCCTGCGGCGATCGCGGTGGAGTTTGAGGGCAAGCAACTCACGTATCAGGAACTGAATCAGCAGGCAAATCGGCTGGCGCACTATCTGAACAAACTGGGCCTTGGCGTGGACACGCTCGTCGGTATCTGCATGGACCGTTCCCTGGAGATGGTGGTGGGGCTTCTCGGCATCCTGAAGGCGGGTGCGGCGTATGTGCCGCTGGACCCGGCGTATCCAAAGGAGCGCTTGGCGTTCATGGTCGAAGACGCTCAGGTACGGGTGCTGCTGACGCGAGACGATGCGGCCAACGCTCTTGAGGCGGATCGGGCCAGGACGGTACGCATCGGATCGGATGTGAAGGATTCGAATTGGAAAGAGATTGCGCGGGAAAGCGACGCAAACCCGACTGGCGCCGCCACTGCCGATGACTTGGCTTATGTGATCTACACTTCGGGATCGACGGGAAAATCGAAGGGCGTGCAAATCTGTCATCGCGCGGTCGTGAATTTCTTGAACTCCATGCGAGAACAGCCGGGACTGACCCCGGACGATACGCTCCTCTCCGTCACCACCTTATCGTTTGACATCGCCGCGCTGGAAGTCTTTCTGCCGCTTACCGTGGGCGCGCGACTGGCGGTGGTCAGCCGCGAAGTCGCTTCGGATGGAGAGCGGTTGTCGGAGCAGTTGGCCCGGTCGAAGGCCACGGTTATGCAAGCTACTCCGGTTACTTGGAGACTGCTGCTGGAAGCCGGCTGGCCGGGCAATCCGGGCCTGAAAATGCTGTGCGGCGGCGAGGCTTTGGATCGCGCACTGGCGGGTCAACTACTGCAAAAGGGCGGATCGCTCTGGAATCTTTACGGTCCCACCGAAACGACGATCTGGTCGGCGCTCCATCACGTGGAGTTCGAATCAGCCTCTGAATTTGAATCGAGGACCGGCGCCGTCTCCATCGGCCGGCCGATCGCCAACACGCAGATCTACCTGCTTGACCCTCACTTGCAACCGGTTCCGGTTGGAGTCGCCGGGGAACTGCACATCGGCGGTGACGGCTTGGCGCTGGGGTACCTCAACCGGCCGGAGTTGACCGCCGAAAAATTTATTCCCAACCCCTTCCGCGATGCTTCCGGCACCAGCAATCTGATTTACAAGACCGGCGACTTGGCTCGCTATCTGCCGGACGGCACCATCGATTTTCTGGGCCGCAATGACTACCAGGTGAAGATCCGTGGCTTTCGCATCGAACTGGGCGAAATCGAGGCGGTACTGGGCCGGCATCCCGCCGTGCAGAAGGCCGTGGTCCTGGCCAGGGAGGACACGCCTGGCGAGAAACGACTGGTGGCCTATGTGGTCCCGAATGCTGAGCAAACTCCCTCGACTGACGAACTGCGCAACTTCTTAAAGGAAAAGCTGCCGCCCCACATGGTTCCCCCTTTCTTCGTAATCCTGGGGGCAATGCCGTTGACCCCCAACGGCAAGATCGATCGGAAGGCGCTGCCTTCCCCCGACCACGCGCGAACCGAGATCTCGCCAGGATCGGTTGCCCCGCGCGACCCGCTGGAACAGACGCTGGCGCAGATCTGGTCGAAGATTTTAAGAGTGAGAAAGATCGGCATCCTGGACAACTTTTTCGATCTGGGCGGACATTCGCTCCTGGCGGTTCGCATCGTGGCCGAGATCGAACGCAACCTCGGAAAAACCCTGCCCCTCGCCACGTTTCTGCAGGCCCCAACCATCGCCGATCTGGCAGATGTGCTGAGAAAAGAAGATTGGAAGCCTTCCTGGTCTTCTCTTGTACCCATACGTGCCGGGGGATCGAAGCCGCCTCTGTTCCTCATGCACAGCCATGGTGGCAACGTGCTGGAATACTACCCGCTGGCGGAACGACTGGAGGCCGACCAGCCGGTTTACGCTCTTCAGGCTCGCGGTCTGGACGGGCACATTATTAAGGATCAATCGTTCGAGGAAATGGTGGCATCTCACCTCGATGAGTTGCGCAGCCTGCAACCGGAGGGCCCCTATTTTTTGGGCGGTTATTGCCTGGGGGGACTACTGGCTTTGGAAGCTGCCCGGCAGCTTTCCGAATTGGGCCAGGAAGTCGCTTTAGTCGTGTTAATACAGACCATCAATCCCACCTATGCGCGCTTCAACCCCGATCTCACGATATTTCAGCGCGGCTGGTACCGTGCAACCAAGCGCATCGATCTCGAACTGGCTTATCTTCGACACCGGGGAGCGAACCATATCCTGGAACGGTTCCGGCGCACGCGTGACATCGCACTGGCGAGAACTGCCATCACGCTTGACAATCTGATGAGCAACGGCCACGGTTCCCGAAAAACCACTTCCATGGCGCACACGCTGGAGGTGCTTGCCATTGAGCACGACCGGGCGCGCACCCGCTACGTGATGCGTCCCTACAACGGGCCGGTGGTGCTGTTTCGCGCCCGTCGGCAATTGTCGGGACTGATGGCAGACTCCAATCTCGGGTGGAAGGAAGTTCTGCATGGCACACTGGAAGTTTGCGACGTGCCCGGCCATCAGGAAACGATGCTCCTCGAACCGAACGTTTCCTGTCTTGCAAAAGAGTTAACCAACCAGTTACGGGCTGCGCAGCAGAATTCCGTAACCGCCTGACCCGAAGCGCTCCAATAGTTTCGAGCTCGAAAGTGACCCACTCCCCTGGCCCATGATCGATCGGCTTCCGCTGGTTGACTCTCTAAATTCCACTGGCGTAACTTACAACCAGCGGGACGCCTCGCAAACGCACAAAGTTGACGAACTCACTGGTCGCGTCCTCGGCGACAAGTGGGACGCCAGACGGAAGGGAGTCGATTGACGATCGGAAGCGGGTGGTCCAGAACTTGGACGTTCTTCCAAGGGGAGTGGCGCGAGGGTAACATCGGAATTATGGGCCCGCGCACCCATGCGGCATGGCTGTGCTCGGTGGTGTTTGACGGCGCCCGTGCGTTTGAGGGCGTCACTCCCGATCTCGATCGCCACTGCGCCCGGGTCAATGACTCGGCGAAGAAACTCTTCCTCAAGCCTGTGGTCTCAACCGAAACCTGGGTCCAGTTGGCGCGGGAGGGGATGACACGCTTTGAAAAGGATGCCGCGCTATACATTCGGCCTATGTATTGGGGAGAGAAAGAAGCGCCGTGGGTTCAGTCTCACGATCCCGAATCGACGCAATGGTGTCTTTGCATCTACGAGGCCGCGATGCGCGCGCCCAAGGGTTTCTCTATCACTTTGTCTCCTTATCGACGGCCAACCCTCGACACCATGCCGGTCGATGCCAAGGCTGGATGCCTCTATCCCAACAACTCCCGTTGCCTTTTCGAAGCGCAGGCTCGAGGCTTCGACAATGCGATTGTTTGCGACATGTTGGGAAATGTCGCCGAACTGGCCACTTCCAACGTATTCATGGCGAAGGGGGGAGTGGTGTTTACTCCAGTGGCGAATGGAACATTTCTCAACGGCATCACCCGCCAACGAGTCATTGGCTTGCTGCGGCAAAGCGGCGTGAGTGTGGTCGAGAAAACGCTCACCTACCCGGACTTCGAAGCGGCGGATGAAATCTTCGCTACCGGTAATTATTCCAAGGTCGTCCCGGTAACGCGGATTGGCAGCCGCCCCCTCCCATTCGGCCCCCTCTATGCCCAAGCGCGAGAACTCTATTGGACATTCGCACATTCGTGACCGACCGAGATTGGCAGAACATCGCGAAGGTGTAGCGTGAACCCTATGCCCACATCCACGATGGTCGAGGTCCTGACCCCCATCTGGCAGCGCGTGCTGCAACTTCCGTCGGTTGGAATCGACGATAACTTCTTCGATCTGGGCGGTGACTCCGCGCTGGCGCTGGAGTTGTTCCACGAAGTGGCGCTGGCTTGCGGACGGGAATTGCCGCCGGTAGTGATCTACCATGCGCCCACGATTTCCGCTCTGGCTGCTCTTTTGGAGCAGCCTACCAGCCCGCGGATTCCTCCTCTGGTTCAGTTAAAGGAAGGTTCCGAGCCGCCGGCTTTTATCGCTCACGGGCTCGGCGGCAGCGCCATGGATTTTTTTCAGATCGTGAAGCGCATTCGCGCCCCCAATGCAATTTACGGCATGCAGGCCAAGGGCATTGACGTTGTAGAAGAACCGCTCGATCGTATCGAAGATATGGCCCGATTCTCTCTCGAGGCCGTCCGGGAAGTGCAGCCACACGGACCTTATCTTCTCATCGGCTTCTCGCTGGGGGGGCTGGTCACCCTGGAAATGGCACAACAGCTGACCGCCCAAGGAGAAAAGATCGGACTCCTGGCGATGCTTGATTCGTATCCGCATTCGAATTACATCTCGATCGGGCAACGCACCCGTCTGGCGACTCGGCTGGCGTGGCGCTGGATGGCGGGTCGCCTACAATGGCTGGGAGTGAGCCCGCCTTACCGGACGACCCTGGACGTGCCGCCCTCGCCGGCTTTGCAGCGTTTCCGCGACAGTGATCGTCTGGCGCTGGAACGTTATCGGCCGCGTTTCTATCCGGGAAGAATAAATTTTGTTCGCGCCGCAATCCCCACTGACTTCCCGGCTGATCCCGCCGCCATCTGGTCCCGCCTGGCGCAAGAATTCGAGGTGGAAACTGTGCCCGGCGACCACCTCGGCATCATGACTACTCATCACGAAGCACTGGCCTCCGTGCTTTCCCGTTACCTCCAAAAGAGCTAGTTAGCTGTCCTTGCCGAGATTACTTCGGTAATCATGCACTCCAGATACAACGGACTTTCATAGGGCCAAAACCCATCAGGCGCAGCTTTAAAGGTCCGCCCAGCGCGACTTTTCGTCGATCTTCCTTCGGCCGGGAAAGAGAGTGCCTAATGTGTGCAAGTGTGTGCATAGGGCTCGATTTTTTAACAGGATTTTGATCGCTTCAGCCTTGACTTTGCAAAGCCGTACTGTATCTTATGGACAACGCCTTTAGTCACGTACTGAGGGCTTCCCCCCAACATTTTGGCCGCAATTTAAAAATGAAAGCCACAGGAGAGACTCTTTTGAAGACTATCGCTCGCGTATCCTCCATTGCTGTGATGCTGTTGTTGGTTTCGGCGGTTTGCAGCGCCGCTTGCACGGGTGGCTCGGTCCTCTCCGGCTATTACGGCATGCTCGTCGGCGGAAACGGCAAATATCTCACCGGCGCAGTCCATTTCGACGGCAACTGCAACGTATCGGGCAGCAACATCACGGGCACCCTGGGCGGAAGTTACGTCACGACCAGTGTCTCCGGCACATACGGCCAGAATTCAGATAGTACCGTCAACATTACTCTGAACTTTGCGGGCCAATCCGCCGCGCAAACTTATATCGTCGGCGTGAGCGAATCGGGCAATAAGGCGCGCGGCGTCGAAAGCGATGGTACCGTCGGGGCCACCATCGATCTGACCTCGCAACTGACAACCTTGACGGGCGGGTATACCGCGTCGAGTCTCAACGGCACATACGCCGTTTCCTGCCTTAGCGACGGCGCAGCCGATTTGAACTACGTTACCTTCAACGGCAGCGGCCTGACCGGCATCGACGTCTACGACCAAAGCGGCACGGTCAACACGGCTAACTACAGCGGCAATTATTCGGTGAACTCCGACGGAACTTTTTCCGGCGTTTTGACCAGCAGCGGATTTACGCAATACAGTTTTAACGGCGTTATCGACAACGGCCAAACCCAGATCGAATACATTTACGAAGATGCGGGATCGGGCGTGCTGGCCTGCACCGGCAAGCAATCGACGACTACCAACCTCCAGGGCTATTACGGCATGGTGGTTGATGGATTCCAGGTTAGCGGTGGCGGCAAGTATCTTTCAGCCTCCGTCTACTTCAATGGCGCCGGCTCGTTAACCGCCACCAACGTTCAGGGTGGAAGCGGCTCAACTTACACCACCACGACGGGCACCGGAACTTACGTCGTGAACAGCAACAACACGGTCACTATTACGCTGAATCTCGCTAACCAATCGACCGCGCAAACCTACGTGGTCGGCGTTGCCGAAGGCGGCAACGAGGCGCTCGGGGTCGAGTATGACGGCTCCGCGTACGCTACCATCGATCTGCAAAGCCAGCTTCAGTTGCCAGCCACCAAATACAACCTGGCCAGCCTTAACGGCACCTATTCGGCCTCGTGCGGCGGCAGCGAAGTCGACCTCAACTATGTAACTTTTAACGGCAATGGTTCGCTGACGGGCGTCGATGCCTATTACAACGGCTCTTATGGCGATAGTCCCTACACCGGAACCTACACCGTAAACAGCGATGGAACGTTCTCTGGAAGCTTTGCCGGCAGCTACAGCGTGTTCACGATGACCGGCGTCATTGACAACGGAACATCCGAAATTGAGTTCACCTATGACGAGTCCGGCGTGGGCGGCATTGTAGGCTGCATCGGTGAATCCACCTACGTGCCTCCGCCTGCGACTCCGACCGTGGCGCCACCGGCTTTGAGCCCCGCCCCGGGAGCGTACTCCTCGACCGCCACGGTAAGTCTGTCGGACGTAGCCTCTGGTTCAGTCATTCACTACACCACGAACGGAAGCACGCCGACGGTCAATTCTCCGACCTACAGTGGCCCGATTTCGGTGACTTCGACCACCACCATCCAGGCGATCGGAGTCGTCAGCGGTAACAGCAGCGGCATCACCGCCGGCACCTACTTCATCTCCAACGGACTGCCGACGGCCGCGGCTCCAACATTTAGCCCGGCGCCGGGTTCTTACAGCACAGCGCAATCGGTAACTCTGTCGGATTCAACACCGGGCGCGACCATCTATTACACAACTAACGGCTCGGCTCCGAATACGAGTTCTTCGGTCTACAACAACTCTCCGATTCCGGTGAGCGCGACCACGAACCTCCAGGCCATTGCGGTTGCCAGCAGCTATGGCAATAGCGCCGTGACCAGCGGAACATATGTCATCGGCTCGGTCTCCGCGGCTCCGGCTCCGACCTTCAGCCCCGCGCCGGGACCCTATAGCTCGACTCAGTCGGTAACTCTTACCGATTCGCTTTCGACCGCGACCATCTACTACACGACCGATGGAAGCATGCCTACTACGAATTCGGCAGTCTACGGTTCGCCGATCCAGGTGAGTTCGACAACCACGATCAACGCGATTGCTGTGGCCTCGGGCTACGGCAACAGTTCGGAGACCAGCGGAACCTACACCATCTCTGCTGGCAGCGGCGGTCCAACTGTCAATCTGTCCGGCTTCTTCAACGTCTACGGCATTTGGACGGCGGGATCCTCACCGGCAAACGGCGGCTTCGACAGTGATGGCTACGGTTACACTGCCAGCCTCATTGGCAACTCGGTCACTTACCAGGGCGTCACCTTCCCGTTAGGATCGGCGAACGCCGCCGATGCGATCAGCGCGATCAGGGTGTCGGTGCCGTCAGGAGCTTACAGCCAACTCTTCCTGCTCGGCGCGGCCGCCAACGGACCGCAGTCGAACCAAACCGTTACCGTCACCTACACCGACGGCACCGTCAGCACCTTCACTCAAAGCTTCAGCGACTGGTGTCACTATTCGAACTTCACGGGAGAAACGTTGGTCTCACAGACATCGACTCGCGTTACTCCGGGCGGAGGAAATCAATCTGGCACCATCAACGTCTACGGATATACATTCCAGCTGACTTCGGGCAAGATCGCCGCCTACGTGACCGTACCCCGCAACCGTAACGTCGTGTTTCTGGCGATGGGCTTTGGTGGCTCGGCCGTTGGAACCCCGATCACTCCGTTCGTCCAAGTGAATAACGGAACCTGGCAACAGAGCTCTACCATCACAGTGAGCGCCGGTGCCTCCGTGAACCTGGGTCCGCAACCGATCTCCAGCGGCTACTGGAGCTGGACAGGTCCCAACGGTTTCACGTCCAATCAACGCCAGATCAACAACATTCCACTGAGCTCGGGTAACAACACTTACGTTGCTACTTACACGAACTCGGCTGGATTGAAGACTACGCAGACGTTTACGATTACAGTTTCCACGGGCTGGACCGAGATCGGAACCAGCGTCAATTCCATCGCTTGCGCCTCCGACGGAACGCTCGTGGTCGCGAACAACTCGAACCAGACAGTCTGGGAATACTTGTCCGGCAAATGGACCCAACTGCCCGGCCAGATGAAGCATCTCGCGATTGTCAGCAAGAGCAGCGTCTGGGGAATCGGGCTCGACAACAACGTCTATCGCCTGAGCGGAAGCAACTGGATCAAAGTCGGAACTAATGCCGCGGATATCGCGGCTGCCTCCGACGGAACGGTGCTGGTCACAAACGCGTCCAACTACACCATCTGGAAATACGTATCGGACAATAACTGGACGAGTGTCTCGGGCGGAGCGAGCATCGTGGCAGCGGTCAGCAACAACAACTACTACGTGGTAGGCGGCAGCAACTACGTCTTCCATTACAACGGTAGCTCATGGTCGGTGGTGGGCAGCAACGCCCTCTACGTCAAAGCCGCGTCAGACGGAACCGTGCTGATGACCAACAGCTCGGGGCAAGTCTGGCAGTACGTTTCCGGTACAACCTGGGTGCAAGTGCCTGGGACAGTGGCCGTCGCCGTCCCAGTCAGGGCGAACAGCTACTTCGCTATCGGCACCGACAACAACGTCTACAGCTACGGCTCGCACTAAGCCGACGCAAGCACGGCGCGCCTTCCTTTACCGGAAGGCGCGTTTTTTTTTGCCTTTTTTCATCCAGCCCGGAGTGCGAAACTCTGGGAAAGTGCAAGACTTTGCATTCTTTCTGTTAAATCTTCTTGAATTGCCCAACATATTCTTGACAGCACTTCGTGTGTATAAGAAGCTTGTTGTCATTACGGTCAGGTCTCTCCCCGACGAGCCAGACCTTTGCGAGCTTCCCCAAAATACACTCGAAAGGCATTGGGCACGAATGAAGAAACCTGAGTCGTTTTCAGCTATCCGCAGGCTTGTGCTTGCGTTCTCCTGGGTCCTTGCGTTAACCGCAGTTGCCTCTTCTCCAACCGGCGCTCAGACCTTCAGCGTCATCCACAGCTTCGCCGGCGGAAGTGACGGGGAGAATCCTGTCAACGGACTGGTGCTTGATGCGGCAGGAAACCTATACGGCACCGCCAGTGCCGGCGGCTCTTCCAACCGCGGCGTAGCGTTCAAGATAAGCACCAGCGGCGTGAAGACTGCGCTGCACGTGTTCAAGGGTGCGAAGGACGGTTCCAATCCACAAGGTTTCCTGGTCTGGGACACAGCCGGGAATCTCTACGGCACGACCTCCGCGGGAGGCGCTTACGGCGCCGGAACGGTCTTCAAGATTGCAGGAACGACCGAGACCATCCTCTACAGCTTCACAGGTCGCGGGGACGGCGCAAGTCCCTTGGCTGGGTTGGCGATCGACGCGGCCGGGAATCTTTACGGCACGACCTCGTCGGGCGGAGCGAACTACAACGGCGCCGTCTTCGAACTTTCTCCTCCGGGTCAATTGGGTGGGAAGTGGACGGAGAGCGTGCTCTACAGTTTCGGCACCGGTACAGACGGGGCAGTTCCGGTCGGTGGCGTCAGCTTTGATGCTTCCGGCAATCTTTACGGTACGACTTCCGCCGGGGGGGGCTACGGATTTGGCACGGTGTTTCAGTTGATCCCAGGAACGCCTTGGACAGAAAACAAGCTACATGATTTTCAGAACGGCGATGATGGGGCGGTTCCCTATGCCGGCCTGGTGGCTGACACCTCGGGCAACTTTTACGGTGCCGCGACCGAAGGCGGCAGCAACGGAGGCGGGACAATTTTCCAACTGACGCCCTCGAACGGCACTTGGAATTTCAACGTCATTTCCAGCGTGCCTGGCTGGGGAATCTCGGGGAGTTTCCGCAACGTTGCTGTGGATCCATCTTCCGGCAATCTCTACGCCACCACTCACTGCGACGGAAACTACAATTCCGGGACCGTGTATGAACTGACACCCTCGGGTGGAACCTGGGATTACAACCTGTTGTACACGTTCACTGGCGGCAAAGACGGGCTGTATTCGTTCAGCAGCCTGGTGTTGGATCAGGGTAAACTCTACGGAACGACGAAGTACGGTGGCACCAAGCAAAAAGGCGTCATCTTCGAGGTTACGCCGTAGCTTGAAGCTTTTCTGACATCCGGCGCCGACATCCTTAAGACGGGATGTCGGCGTTTGTTTTGGCTTATGCTTCGAAGCTCGATGCCTTCGCAAGCGGGGCTTGAAGGCCAGAGGGAGCTGCAATCAAGCGTTTGATGAAGGAATTTAGGGTCGTACGCGGGTTTGCAACAAGAATCGCGCTGACTTTTGGGTTTCTGCTCCTGTCGCTCGGAGCTTTCGCTCAAAAAGATCCTGGCCCACGAGCGGGACAGCCAGGAGCCGGCTTCCCTTACCCCACGCTCAATGCCAATGAAGTGTCCCTGTTTGGCCAGGCATTTCTACGGTTCGTGAAGCCCGTGTCCGTGTCGGGAACGATTGAAAAGGGGAAGGGATTGGGGCCAACCTTCAACGGCAACAGTTGCGCCATGTGCCACGCCCAGCCGTCCATCGGGGGCAGCAGTCCAGGACTCACCAGTCCGGAGGAACCGCACCCGAATCCGCAGGTTGCGCTGGCCCATCTGGACGGAGCCACCAACGCCGTCCCTCCCTTCATCACTGCCAGCGGTCCGGTGCTGGTCGCGCGCTTCCTGCACAAGGCGGACGGCACGCCGGACGGCGAGGTGCATGGCTTGTACACGATTGCCGGACGGACCGATGCCAGGGGCTGCAGCTTGAAACAGCCTGACTTTGCGCGGCAACTGGCAGACAACAACCTCGCTCTGCGCATCCCAACCCCAGTATTCGGCTTGGGCCTGGTAGAGAACACGCCCGATGCGACGCTGCGAGCGAACCTGGAATCCACGGCCTCCGCGCGGTCGAAGCTCGGCATCGGCGGTATTTTCAACATCAGTGCCAATGATGCCACGATCACTCGCTTCGGATGGAAGGCGCAGAATAAGTCGCTCCTCATGTTCGCGGCCGAAGCGGCCAGCATCGAAGAAGGGGTGTCGAACGAACTGTTTCCCAATGAGCGCGATGCCGCGCCGGGTTGTGTCTTCAACAGCACGCCTGAAGATGCGAGCAATCTTCTGAACCCCAATCCGCATAGTTCGAATGCGGGCACGCTGGTCGGAACCGCGTCGGAGATGGCGTCGGACATCGTGAATTTTGCGATATTCATGCGCCTCTCGGCGCCCCCGAAGCCCGCGCCTCCGACGCGCTCGACTGAGAATGGCGCCAAATTGTTTGAGAAGGTGGGCTGCGGTCTTTGCCATTCACCATCGTTGACGACCGGCACATCGAGCTATACCGGGATGAGCGGAGTGACTTATCATCCTTATTCAGACTTCGCGCTGCACCACATGGGCGCGAGCCTGACGGACGGCGTTTCTCAGGGTGTAGCGGGACCGGATCAATTCCGCACCGCTCCGCTATGGGGCGTTGGGCAGCGTCTTTTTTTTATGCACGATGGGCGAACGTCCGACCTGCTGCAGGCGATTCAAGCGCATACTTCTGAGCATGCTTCTGAAGCCGACGGCGTGATCCGCAATTTCAAGGCGCTCAGTCCTTCGCAGATTCAGGATATTTTGAACTTCCTGCGGTCGTTATGAACGGGGTAAGGTGCTTACTTCGGTGATCCACAACCGCTTGCCATCCGCTACAATTGTCTTTTAAAGACACATAATTAAGGCACATACTCAAGCTATGACCACTTCCTCCACTGAGAAGCTTAAGCACGCGTTTGTCAGCGCCCTCGGAGTCAGCCCCGACGGCGACTTCGATTCCATGGCCTACGGTCAAACTCCCGGCTGGGACTCGATCGCGCATATGGCCCTGATCAGCGAGATTGAGACAGCTTTCGACATCATGCTGGCTACCGACGACGTCATCGGAATGAGCAGTTTTTTGAAGGCGAAAGAGATTGTCACGCGGAACGGAGTCAGCTTCGCTTGATCTTACGGGATAAGATCTCGTTCATAACCGGTTCCACGCGTGGAATCGGATGGGCAACGGCGCGCGAATTTGCCCGGCAGGGAGCGACCGTAATCCTCAACCATCGCGGCTCCGCGGCGCTCCTCGAAGAACGCTGCCGGGAACTTGAGGCTGAGTTCCATGGAACCGTGATCGGGCTGGCCGCCGACGTCACCGATGCTGCCGCCGTGAAGAATTGTTACGTCGAGATTTTTCGCCGCTTTAAGCGCCTGGACGTACTGGTCAACAATGCGGGCATTCTCCAGGATGCGCTGCTGGGCATGATCAGTAACGAAACCATGCGGACCGTTATCGACACCAACCTTGTCGGCAGCCTGGTGCATCTCCAGGAGGCGTCGCGATTGATGACCCGCAACCGTCAGGGTTCCATCATCAACGTTTCTTCCATCATTGGGCGGTTTGGCAACGAAGGCCAGACGGTATACGCCGCTTCCAAGGCCGCAGTGATTGGAATGACGATGGCGGCCGCCAAAGAACTGGCGCCTAAGAACGTCCGCGTCAACGCTGTAGCTCCCGGGTTCATCGACACAACCATGACGCGCCAATTGCCGCCGGACAAGTTCCAGCAACGCATGGCAGGCATTCGCATGGGCCGAATCGGGACGGCGGAGGAAGTGGCACAGGGCATCGTGTTCTTAGCCAGCGACATGTCTTCCTATGTGACCGGCCAGGTGCTCGGCGTCGATGGCGGGATGATTATCTGAATGATCTTTTCCATCGATGATAACGCCCGGCGGAATCATGTTGCCCTCATCGACGGGGACGCTTCCTGGACGTATGACAAGCTTTCGGATGAGGTGGCTTGGCGTCGCGAAGCGCTCGCCGGCTCCGAAAAACGCCTGCTCTTCCTGTTCTGCCGCAACGATCTGTCTTCGGTCGCCTGGTATCTGGCGGCAGTCGAGGCGGGACAATCCGTCGCCTTGATGAACGACCAACTCGATGCGCAGTTAGCAGCCAACTTGATCTCGCTGTATCGTCCGGAGTGGGTGCTGGGCTCGGCGCCGGTCGATTCCGATGAGTACGAGAGCCCCAACGCGGCAGGTTTTTGGCGGCGCCAGCGGATGGACGGCGGACCGATTCATCCTGAACTGGCTCTGATGCTGTCGACCTCGGGCAGCACGGGCAGTCCGAAGTTTGTCAGGCTGAAACGCGGTAACGTTGAAAGCAATGCCGACTCCATCCGGCAGGCGCTTTCCATCAGCGAAAGCGACGTACCCGTGGCTCATCTTCCGATCCATTATTCCTACGGTCTGTCGGTCATCAACAGTCATCTTCTGGCTGGAGCCACGATTGTGCTGGCGAGAGAAGGACTGGTGAGTCCCGCATTTTGGGAGTCGATTCGCCGCCACGACGTGGATTCGTTCTCGGGCGTACCCTACACCTATCAGATGCTGCGCCGCCTGGGATTGGACAAGGTGAATGCGCCAAAACTGCGCATCATGACCCAGGCGGGCGGCAAGCTGGATACCGGCAACATTGCGCACTTCCACCAGTGCATGACTGAACGCCAGGGACGCTTCTTCGTTATGTATGGACAAACGGAAGCTACGGCACGGATTTCAATCTTGCCTTCCACTGACCTGCCTCGAAAGCTTGGGTCCGCCGGCCGCCCCGTTCCGGGCGGGGCGATCCGCATCCACCACGAGCAGGAAGCTCCAGTTGGCGTCCCCGACATTGAAGGCGAGTTAGTCTATACCGGACCGAACGTAATGCTCGGCTATGCGACCCAGCGCGAGGATTTGACCAAGGGGGACGAACTCGGCGGTTGCCTGTTTACCGGCGATCGCGCTCGCATCGATGCCGAAGGATATGTTTTCATCCTCGGCCGCTCCAAGCGCGACGCCAAACTTTTCGGGCTGCGCGTCAACCTCGACGAGCTTGAAGCGTTTGTGAAGCGGAACGGTCCGGCGGCCGCGGTAGCGAGTTCCAATCGGGTCGTCATTTTCTGTGAATTCGGCTCGGAGGCTGCGCACAGCGAGATTCGTGCCGCTCTGGCCGCGGAGCTGAGAATTCACCATAGCGCATTCGAATTCCGGCGCGTTGACAAGCTGCCTACGAAAGATACTGGCAAAATCAACTACGAGGACCTACTGGCACGCGTATGACGCTTGACGATCTCATGCAGCTGCCCCAGTACTCCGTGGCGCAGGCGGATAAAGAGGCGGTCCTTTTGGCCGAGTTGACTCGTCTCGGCAAGCACCATCGCCAACGATCCCCAGAATATGCCCGACTGGCGCGCATAATGTTTCCTGGCAGCGCCGACCCTCACAACCTGGCCGACCTTCCCTACCTTCCGGTCGCGTTGTTCAAGGAGCACCTTCTTTCCAGCGTCCCCGAAAGCGAGGTCTTCAAAATCCTCCAGTCGAGCGGGACCACCGGGCAGACGCCGAGTCGTGTAGTGCTCAACCGTGAAACCGCCCAGTTGCAGACCCTGGCCCTGAGCCGCATCATGAGCAGCGTCCTTGGCCCCAATCGGCTGCCCATGATCCTGGTCGAAACCGCGGACCTGATTCGCGATCGGCGGCAATTCAATGCCCGGGCCGCCGGACTGCTCGGCATGCTCAATTTCGGCAGGGACCACTTTTACGCGCTGGACTCCAATCTGGAGCTGCGCCTGCCCGAACTTAAAGACTTTCTACGCCGCTTTGGCGGCGCGCCTTTTCTGATGTTCGGGTTTACGTTTCTGGTTTGGTCCCGATTCTATCAACCGCTCGCCGATGCCGGTCTCGACTTCTCCCATGGAATCCTGATCCACAGCGGCGGATGGAAAAAACTCCAGGAAGAGGCGGTTAGTGCCGCTGACTTCCGAGCCGCGCTGCGCCAGGCCCTGGGGCTGACGCGGGTCTATAACTTTTACGGCATGGTGGAACAGGTCGGCAGCGTCTTTCTTGAGGGCGATGATGGGTACCTGTACCCTCCAAACTTCGCCGATGTGATCGTCCGCGATCCGACCACCTTCGAAGAGCTTCCCAACGGACAGACAGGTGTGCTGGAGGTCCTCAGCGCGCTGCCCCGCAGCTATCCAGGGCATTGCCTCCTCACGGAGGACCTTGGCGTCGTGCATGCGGTCGACTCTCCCTCCTGCGGTCGTTTGGGCAAGGCATTTTCCGTCCTCGGCCGAATCCCCAAAGCTGAACTGCGCGGCTGCAGCGACGTCATTGCTGCCAAGGTGAGCTGATGCAGGTCGAAATGTTGCTTCCTCAAAGAAGGATGATGGAACTGGAGGAGTTGCCTGTCCATCTGCGTGGCTCCGCGGCGGCGGAACCTTTCCATGAATCGGTTGTGAACGCTGCCATCGATCTCTCGCAACGCACTTTTCGCGACCCGGAGGCGCGCGGCTACCCGGAATTGCTGGCGCTGGCGTATTGGATGCGTAAGGCCGAGATGGTCCGGCTGGCTGCCCAGTTCCGCACTCTTCAACTCGATAACCGGATTCTCGCTCCCCGCGGCCTCGTCTTTCATTTGCCGCCGCGCAATGTGGATACGATCTTTGTCTACTCCTGGCTTCTGGCAGCGCTCACTGGCAATCGCAGCGTCATCCGCCTTTCGCCCCAACGCTCCGAATCGACCAATATCCTGTTGCGCCTTCTTCGCGAGACCCTGGCTGCGGCTTCCGAGCCCGCCGGTAGCGGCACCACCATCGTCAGCTACGGCCACGATGTGGAACCGACGGAGATCCTGTCGGGCTTGTGCGACGCACGCGTAATCTGGGGCGGCGACCAGACCGTGAACACCATCCGGCGCACGCCTCTGCCTCCTCACGCGAAGGAAGTCACGTTCCCGGATCGCTATTCGTTGTCGGCCATCCGCGCCGACACGTATGCGGACCTCCCGGAAGAAAAGCGCGACTATCTGGCGGATCAGTTTTTCAACGACTCCTTCTGGTTTGACCAGTTGGCCTGCTCTTCTCCGCGCCTCGTCGTCTGGTGCGGAACTGCAGTCGAGACCCGCGCCGCTTCCGCGGACTTTTTCCACCGAGTAGCCGGCTGTGTGGAACGCCGCAGATATCTTCTCCCCCCCGCCGCTTCCATGCAAAAGCTGGTGTACGCTTGTTCCGCGATTCTCAACTCTCCGGTGGAGGAATGCCGCCGGTACAAGGGGCTGACCGTCTTAACCTTGGCCTCTCTTTCCGGATTCAAGCGCAGTCATCCCGGAGGCGGACTGTTCTTCGAGGCTCATCTGGAAGACCTTCTGCATCTGCCCGAATTCCTTGGCCGTCGCGACCAGACTCTAACCTGGTTTGGTTTCACATCGGAAGAACTCCACGCCTTGGTGCGGAAGCTGAACGGCCGCGCCGTGGATCGCATCGTGCCCATTGGCCAGGCTCTGCAATTCCACCGTTTCTGGGACGGATACGATCTGCTTCAGGAGTTCTGCCGCTGCGTTTACATCGAATCCGCATTCCAGGACGCCCGGCCAACCGGGGCCAGCGGATAATCGGCGCGGTCTCACTTTCGTTTCAATGGTCTCAGCCCGGCAACGAACCGCTCATACGAAGTATGCATGGTAAAGGCGACGGTGACGCTGGCCAGCGGCTTCGCTTTCTCGTTGCCGACCAGAGTGTGGGCTGGAACATCCGAAGCAATGACCGACGAAGTGGCAATGACCGCGCCCTCTCCAATCGTTAGCGTCGCGCCGGGGGAGGCACTCAAGACACAGTTTGCTCCGACAAAGGCGTCCTTCCCTACCACGATCCGGCCCGATCCGCGGGAGTGCGCGATGAGAACGGAGCGGAGGCAGATTTGCGCCCCCTCGTGAAGTTCGATGCATTCGGGGTATTCATTTTCGATGTAGACATCGTCGCCAATGAAAACCTCGCCGGTAATGCGAACTCCGCGAAGCTTATGCAGAAAGGGCCGTAGCGAAGTCGCTCCGGGCGCAAATCGAGCCAACATCCCCAAAATGCGATTCGAGACCCGCCTCAGAGCAGACTTCCTTTTCATGAATCCCCCGTGACTTTTAATCTCCTGACGACACTCTGGGCAACTTCCAGCAGTCCAACGTGCCGGGCAAGTGTGTTGTCCCTGAACTCAGAGAGACCGCGCCGCAGCAGTACCCGGGCATTGTGGGCTACTCCAAAACCGGGGGTCGACTGACGCGGTTGCTCGCGATCCACAACTTCAACGTTCCGCACCTGACCCGGTTCTGCGTTGACTTCCAGTTTTAAGAATCCATTCTCGACAGAAAATGGCACGCTGGCTCCATCGACGAGCACTCCCTCGATCGCCACCGGATCCGGTTCGTACTTACTCAACAGAAAATGACCCGCTGTCAGTTCGCGGTTGGCAAATTGGAATTGCCTGGTGAAAAACTGGACCTCGACCGAGCCGTTGGACAGGTTTCTCATCCTGCAGTTCCGCATCAATTGCGTGGTAAGAGTTGGCCAGGACAAGTCCGGTTCCTGCTGGTACAGTTCGGCCACCAAATCCTCCAGCGCCCTGCAACCCTCGCGGAAGTAGTCGTGGTGCGCCACAATGAGCGCTGGTCTGCCCAGAAAGAGATCGAATGCAAAATCAAACAGACGGCGCGGATAGTGCCGCAGAAAGATCGGGAAACCGTTGTACCGGGTAATCGCCGGACGGAGAAAGTCCCCGACCTTGAGGTCGTCGCGGCCAACGTCCTGGGGAAAACAAGTGGAGTTTACCGCCGCGAGGTAGTGATTGTCGCGCAATGCCATGATCGCAGCTCTGGAAAACCGCCCCTGCGGAAACACCATCACCGGCTCAAACACGGCCCCGGTGCGCTTCCGCAGGGACTCCATCCTTCGCAGCGCTAAGCCCGCCTTCCTCCCGAGAAGCGCCGCGTCCCGCGCCTCAAATTCCTTGTTTGTGTGGTCGCAGCCATGAACACAGATCGAAAGCCTGGAACTTTCGCCGGCAAGTCGTTCCGTATTCCGGCGAGAAGTGCGCCAGTAATTCCATGGAATAAAAGCCATCGAGGTTCCATACCGGGCGCGCTGCATCGATTCCGTCAAGATCCCGTAATCGAGAAACCCATATCTCTCCGAGAGTAGCGGATCGTCAATGATGAGCCGCGCCGTGCTCTCGATGCCATGCCAGCAGCTTTCTCCGAAGCAATGTCGCAGAAAGATCATTACGGGAATCAGCTCATCATAGTGTTCTTCGATCCCGTGCTCCCGAGTCAAGGGCTCATCGAGGTCCGGCAGCGCCGTTGACACAAGAAAGAGTTCGCACGACCCCCGATTCATCTGGACAAACACGGGCCGTTGATTGGCTGTCATGATCACTTCTGCGGCCGTCGCCGCGCTTGACAACGTAAAGGTGGATACTAACTGGCGACATACTCCGGAAAAACTAAGTCCGCCTAGCTGCTTACTGAAGGAGATCGCTTCTCGCGGTAACTCAAAATCCACACTTTGGCTGGGCAGGGAGATAATTCCTGAAATCGCTCCGGATGTGAGCCACGAAATTGCATTCGTCTCCGGCTCCGAGTCTGTGCAGCCAAATACCAGCAGCGCGGCCGAGTATTCGTCGATCAGCCTCTGCAGCTCGGAACGCGAGGTGGACGTGTCATTGATATGGGCCAGGGTCTCCGCGCCGACCGCGAGGCAGAATGTTCCGGGCTGGAATTCATCGAGGATGCGCTGTGGAAAAGAGCTGCCCTCTCCGCTTGAGACGCTCTGGGAGGCAACGCCCATGGATGACGCGAATGCCATGAGGCGCCGATCCTCTGCGGTCAGTTCCTGGCCGGTCAGTAGAATCAAGTGATTGAGCGAACGCATAAGTCTGGAAGCGTGTTCTCCGATATCCTAAGTTTTGCGTTTGAATCAATCGCGCGATGATAGCATTTGACGTATTCGGCGCCGGCACTGCTGCTTCATCCTGATAAATTGTCGCACAGATGACCGCTTATAATTACGAAAATGACGATGAATGGCGCTGAGAGCCTGATCCGCACCCTGGTGGCTGGGGGCGTTCAAACCTGCTTCGCAAACCCCGGTACCTCCGAAATCCATATCGTCGCCGCGCTGGACCAGGTTCCTGAGATGCGTTGCGTACTCGGCCTTTTTGAGGGCGTAGTCACGGGAGCGGCGGACGGTTACGCGCGCATGGCTGGGAAACCGGCGTGCACGCTGCTTCATCTTGGCCCCGGACTCGGCAACGGCCTGGCAAACCTGCACAATGCCAGCCGGGCACAAGTACCCATCATCAACTTGGTAGGCCAGCATGCCACCGGCCACCTGCATTACGACACGCCGCTCACTTCCGACATAGAAGAAATCGCTCGACCTTATTCGAAGTGGCTGCGCACTTCGCGAACGGCGGCGGAAGCGGGGCGCGACGCAGCCGACGCTATTGTGGCTGCGCGCACGGCGCCCGGACAGATCGCCACACTCATCGTCCCCGCGGATGTCTCCTGGAGTGACAGTGGGGCCATCGCGGCCATACCCGCGTTCCCTTCCCCTACCCAGCCGGATTCTCCGTCCATCGAACATGCGGCGGCGATGCTTCGGTCAGGCTTGCGAACCGCCATTCTGATGGCGGGAAATGCGCTCTACGGGCACGGACTGGCCGTCGCTGGGCGCATTGCAGCGGCAACTGGCGCCAAGCTGCTGGCTCCCTATCCCCTGACCCGGATGCAGCGGGGTGCGGGCCTTCCGCGGGTTGATCGTGTCCAATATGTGCTCGAAGCGGGAATCGAGCAGTTCAAGGAATTTCGGCAGCTGATACTGATCGGAGCGCGGGCTCCCGTCGCCTACTTCGCCTATCCCGGAAAAAGCAGCGAGTTCACTTCGCCGGAATGCGAGATCCACACAATGGCAAGTCCCGGCGAGGATTACGTAGGCGCGCTCAATGCGCTGGCGGCAGCTCTTCCCTTGCGTGGTGATGAGGCCACGGTGGAAAAGGCGGAACGGCCGCCGGTTCCCAGCGGAGAAATCACGTTGCCCGGACTGGCAACGGCAATCGGCGCGCTGCTGCCCGACAATGTCATCGTGGTCGATGAATCGATGACCTCCGGGCGGGGGCTGATGGCCACAACCAAGGGAGCTCCACCCCATGACTGGCTGGTAAATACTGGGGGCTCCATTGGAATTGGCTTACCCCTGGCGGTGGGCGCGGCGGTGGCTTGTCCGGATCGCCGCGTATTGTGCCTGAGTGCGGACGGCAGCGCCATGTACACGGCACAAGCCTTGTGGACAATGGCGCGGGAAGGACTCAGAGTTACGACAGTCGTATTTGCCAATCACGACTATGGCGTCTTGAAACGAGAGTATTCCTATTTGGGAGTTGGCAGTCCGGGAAGGCGCGCGGCAGCGCTGTTCGAGATTGGACGTCCCAATCTCGACTGGACTCTCTTGGCGAAAGGAATGGGAGTGCCCGGCACCCGGGTCACCTCACTGGATGGGTTCGGGAAGGCGCTGCGCGCGGGATTCGAAGCGGAAGGACCGACGTTGATCGAAGTTCCGGTGTGAGGTGGGCAGGTGGGCTTACGCAGGTGGGTAGACGGGGCCTTGCCCCGGACTACCGGCTTCCAGCGGCTTGGACCAGTTTGGCGAGTTCCCCTTTAACGACTTTTCCGGTAGGAGTCAGCGGCATGGTCGGGACGATCAGAATTTGCGAGGGCCGCTTGTAGGGGGCGAGATGTTGCGCGGAGTATTGTGCTAAGTCAGCCTCCGAAGCTGCCGACGCTGTTTTGAGTTCGACAAAAGCGACCACTTCTTCCCCGCCCTGCGTTCCTTCAACAGTGCGGCCAATGACCGCGGATCGCAGGACGGCGGGATGTGCGTTCAGCACCGCCTCAACCTCGGCGGGATAAACGTTCATGCCAAAGCGCACGATCAACTCCTTGGTGCGGCCAACGATAAAAAGATATCCATTTTCCAGGCGGGCTAGATCGCGAGTATTAAACCATCCCTCGGGGTTGATGGCCGCAGCCGTCTCTTCCGGCGCATGATAATAACCCTTCATGACATTGGGGCCGCGAACCCATAACTCGCCAACCTCTCCTTCGCCTACCGGCTTCTGATCGGGCCCCACCAGCTGAACTTCCACTCCCGGAAGAATCCTGCCAACGGAGGTGTCGGTGCGGTGTTCGCCAACAACCGCCTGCGAAATATTGGGCGAGCATTCCGTAACGCCGTAGCCGTTGTGCAGCGGCATGCCAAACAAACACTCAACCTGCGCCTTGAGCGCGGGCTGAAGCGGGGCTCCGGAGGTGGAGATAATGCGCAGGCGCGGGAACCTGAGTGAGTTCAATCCCTTGAGTTTTGCATAATCGGCCAACAGGGAAAACACCGACGGCGCGCCCAGAACCACCGTCAACTCAGCTTTTTCCAGTGTAGCGAGAGCGCCCACTGGATCAAAGCGCGACGCCAGGTAGAGCGTGGCTCCGCTTAACAAGGAACCCAGAAGAACCACCGAAAGGCCGACCGCGTGCGACATCGGTAAGACACCGTAGAGCCGGTCCTCGGGAGTTAAAGAGCGGATCTTCGCCGACGCGGCCGCTACGAACAGGAGGTTCCGATGGGTGAGCATGACGCCCTTAGGAAGACCGGTTGTGCCGGATGTATAAATCAGGGCGGCTACGCGCTGCGCAGCATCTCGGTCGAGTGCCTCCGGTTGCACACTGTCATGCAGTGGCCCTATGGCGATCGGACCCAACCCGGCGGCCTCCTGCACAATCGCACCGTGTCGCTTGGCGTGCTCGCGGGCCTGGGGCGATACCGCGGTAGTATAGATAACGCGCCGCGCACCACAGTGCTCCCGGATTTCATCGACTTCGCGCGCCGAAAGACGCGCATTGACTAACACCGGCCACGCATCGAGACCGGCCAACGCCAGCAGAAGCGCCACGAACGCCCGGCAGTTCTCACATACAATCATGACCCGGTCGCCCGGCCGTACCCCCGAGTCGATAAGCCAGCGCTCCGCGTCTGTTATCGCGGATGCCAGTTGCTCGTAACTCCAGGCGCCCGCCGCTTCCACCAGCGCCGGATGCCCGGGCATGCGCTCGCACCAGGGTTTGATCACGTCGCAGATGCGTTGCGGAAGCTCCGGCGTGAGATTGGCCCGAACAAATTCGGATGGAGTGGCAGTTGGAGCTGGGGTTGTTTCTGACATTACGGAATTGTACCTGCGGGGACCTTCAAGCGGTGGGGACTTACAGCTTACGAATGCCTTGCTGATGAATCAACGGAGGCACATAAGGGTACTTGCGCAACTATAAGTGTCTGATTCTCACACTGTCAGCGGCTGCCCGGCCGGATCACAAAGCCAACTTGCTCCCAAACCCAGCCAACCGTACCAGCTTTTTCCACGCTTTCAGGCAGAATCCCAATGGGCGTCCCACGTTCTCCTTCAGAACAGCCACTTTTCTGAAGTCATCGCCTACCCGCCACGTTCGGGTTGTACCGGCAGGAAAGAAACCTATGTCTCCCGGGCCGAAGCGCCGTTCCTGCCCATGGTCACTCATCATGAAAGCTTCGCCGGAGATCACCAGAATGGTCTCATCCTGGCTGTAGTGCCAGTGGAACCGGCCCGGCGTACAATCCCACACCACAATCGAAGATGTCAGGTCGCGGCTTCTTGAAAGACTCCGGCTACGGGCAACGGGATTCCCGCTCAGGATCCAAGCTTTCGGGATAGGATGAGGCACTAGCTCGACCGTGCTTGCCGAAGCCATCAAGATAGCCTCGGGTTCGCGAACTATAGTTACCGGCGCATTGGTTACTACCGAATCCAGAACGATCGATTGCACGGCATTCCCCCGAGTGGTTGACAGCTACTAACTTGCACCAACCATCGCGGAATGACAAGATTACGTTCGAGATATTCCTTTCTTGCTGATTTAAGCCGTCGAGTAACTTGCCTTAGCCGACATTTTCTGAGATAGCCGCCACGGCTGACAGCTTCGAGATATCTGCCTTCTTCGATATCACGTAGCGCAGCCAGTTGCGATAAATCGCCGTAGCAGACGACTGCCACGTTCTTTGCAGAGTCCCAGCCAGAGCCGCGTCCGGGAACCCTTCCATGAGTTCCTCGCCTTTTTCGGAATTCCGGCCGGACCGCACGATCTCCTGCACGATCTCCTGAACTTTCTCCTGAAATTTCCGCACCCGCCTCTCCGACGCTTCGTCAAAGTACCCTTTCGGCATCGAGGGGTAGGTCTCTCGTTCTTTTCTCAGAAATCTTCTTATATCCCGGCGGTATTCCTTCAGCAGGGTTTCGGCGCCGTACTCGGGATGGCCCTGGAAATGTAAAAACAGACTCTGCTTCTTCTGCTTGATGAACGTGTCCACTCCACCCGCGGTTGATTGTGTCAAGACCTGATAACCAGAAGCCGTCAGCGCGCTTGCCTGCACTTCGTTCCATCTTGAATGCGGGAAACGTACCGGCTCTGTGATGCCACTGATTAGCGGATGGCCGGCGGACTTGCTGAAGTCAAACACACCGAACTGTTTGTCACTGAGTGGATGCCGACTGATGCCATCGCTATGGAGAACACTGGCATGGGCGGCCAGACAGGACAGAATGGCCGACACTGTATTGCGTTCCGCCCAATCGAATACATCGGCCAGAACTCTCCAGTACGGCTCATCTTTGAGGTTGGGCTGGCGCGGTTCGGTGCCGGTGATGATGACGCCATCGAGTCGACTCTGCCAAAGCTCCCCGAGGTCGCCATAAAAGCTGTTGAGATGACGCTGGCCCCGGTCGGTTCGCGGAATTCCCGTCAGTGAGTAGAGCTTCAGGTAAACCGGCAGATCGCCCGATGCGTCGTCGAGCAGGTCAAAGAACTGCAACTCGGTGTCCTCGAGGGCGCCATCGGGCATGTTATTGATGAGCGCAACGTCGAGGCGTAACTGCTCCGCTTGTCCGCAATTCCTGGAAGCGGCCGAACGGCAGTTCCCTTCCATCGCCCAGCGCGGCGGCACGCGGCCGCCTTCAACAATCAACGGCATGTTACCCCTCCCCCAACCACGATGCGCGCCTGACTGTCAAAACCTGCCTATCTCGCACTTTCCAGGGCTTGGCCCAGATCTTCGAGAATATCGTCAATGTGCTCGATCCCCACACTTAGTCGAATCATCTCGGGTGTAACTCCAACCTTCGCTTGCTCCTCGGGAGTCAACTGCCGGTGAGTGGTCGAGGCCGGATGACACGACAGCGACTTGGCGTCACCCATGTTGACCATGCGCTTGAACAACCGGAAAGCGTTGAAGCACTTTCGTCCTCCCTCGTAACCCCCTTTCACCCCAAAAGTGAGGAGCGAACAGAAGTTGGAGCCGAGATAGCGGTGCGCCATCGGATACAGCGGATTGTCGGGAAAGCCTACGTAGTTCACCCAATCGACCAGCGGATGCGCGCGCAGGAATTCCGCGACTTGGCGTGCGTTCTGGACGTGCCGCTCGATGCGCAGGGCGAGGGTCTGAATTCCCTGCAGAAAAAGAAATCCGTTGAACGGAGACAGAGTGGCCCCGGTGTTGCGCTGGCATACTGTCCGGCAACGGGCGACGAAGGCCGCGTCTCCGTAATGGTCCACATAAACCACCCCGTGATAAGCAACCTCCGGGACATTCAACATATAGAACTTTTCGGGATATTTTCGCCACGGGAACTTGCCGCCATCGACAATCATTCCCCCAATACTGGTGCCCCCGCCGCCAATGAATTTGGTCATGGAATGCACCACCACGTCGGCGCCGTACTCGATGGGCCGCAACAGGATCGGCGTGGCCACGGTGTTGTCGACCACCAGCGGCACACCATGCTTGTGCGCCACCCGCGCCAAGCCTTCGATGTCGGCCACGTTGCCCGCCGGATTGCCCACACTCTCGCAGTACACCGCCCGGGTATTTTCGTCGATCAACTTCTCAATATCCTCGGGACGATCAGTCGCGCCGAACTTCGCCCCAATGCCGCGCTTGCGAAAGATATGCGCTAGCAGCGTATAAGTCGCGCCGTATAACTGCGGAGTCGAGACGACGTTATTCCCGTTTTCGCAGATGTTAATAAGCGAATATTCGATGGCGGCCATCCCGGAGCTGACGCTCAGTCCTTCTACTCCACCTTCAAGCGCCGCCACGCGCTTTTCCAGCACAGTATTGGTGGGATTGCCGATGCGGGTGTAGATGTTGCCCTGGACTTCAAGATTAAACAAAGCCGCGCCGTGCTCCGCGCTGTCAAACTCGAAAGCTACGGTCTGGTAAATCGGCACGGCGACGGCTTTGGTCGTTGGATCGCCATCGTAGCCGGCGTGAATTGCGAGTGTTTCCCTTTTCATACGTCTCTTTTCATGCCTGATCCCGACATCCGTGTCTCATCGAACCGAGGCGATTCACTTCGCGCTTGTCGCCACCCTTGGGACTCTGACGGGCGCCGGACTCTGCGACAGAGTTCTGGCCATGGCAGCAGTGATACGGCGAGCGGCAAAACCGGCTCCGAACGCGAAGCGCATGACCGGACCGAAGGTATTCGCGGACGCGATTCCCGAAAAATAAAGGCCCGGAACGGAGGACTCAAAAGTCGACGAAAGCACGGGGGCGCCATCGACCGCCTTCAGCGTCGATCGAATCTCGCCGCTCAGAAACTTCAGCCGCTCCAAATCCACCTGGTAGCCGGTGGCCGCGATGATGTGCTCCGTAAGCAGGTCGCGCTTGCTTCCATCCTGCGTCCGAAGGTGCAGACGCACTTTCCCATTCTCGATCTCCGCGCTCTCCGGGCTGCATCCCAGATGCAGAGGCACCCGTCCCGTCACCTTGTCCCGGATGAACCATCCACCGGAAGGACCAAGCGCCTTGCGGACAATCTCGAGACGGAGGGACTCGGGCAGATAGCGGAACGCCCACGGCGCATCCGCAAAAAATCGGGAGCGCATCCCCGGCCCCAGGCCCGATTTTGGATGCCGAATCTCCTGCCAAAGGGAACGCGGTTTGCCAGTAGGAGCACTATGAAACTTCAGCTCCTTATGGCGGGCTACGAGTTGAACGTCGGCGCCCGCTTCGTGGAGCAGGCCTGCCATATCAAGGCCGGAAGCGCCGCCGCCGACCACCACAACGTTGCGGCCGCGCCACGTCGCAACCTCGCTATGGCGGGCGCTGTGCGACAGAAACTCCGGCGGCAGGTTCCTCAAACAGCTCGGGATATGCTCGAAGTGGGTGATCCCCACCGCCAGCACCACATGCTGCGCGCTGACCGTTTCACCGTCTTCAAGGCGGAGACTGAAGCCTTGCGCCGCACGATCCACTCCCACAACCACCTTCTCTTCAAGCTCCGGCACCATGCGCGACTGAAATGCCAGACCGTAAGCGTTAAAGGTATCCAAGTGCACCGGGATGCCGGTGTCGGCATACTCGATACCGCGCTCGGCACAGAAGTGGCTCAGCGTGTATTCGCTCTCCGGGTCGTAGAGATTCGAGGCAAAGCCGTCCGACTTCAGCATCATGCCTTTGGGCATGTGATTCCGCCAGGTATCCATCGGCCGCCCGAAGATGCGGAATGGAATGCCCCGATGCCGAAAATGCGCCGCAATGGAAAGTCCGTAGGGTCCCGCCCCTATGATCGCAGTATTTAGCATGGCTCGGTTAATTACTCCTTATCATTTATATCGAAAAGTTAAAGCTGAAGTTAAACCTAACGACGAACGCTACATTGGTAAATTTAACGCTCACAGATACCGATAAATCAAGTCTCCGAGAATGGCCGTAACCCGCTCCGGCAAAGAGATCCAGAGCCTTCGGGCCGAATCCGCGATGATCCCGCTGGAACCAGGTCTTTCTTGCCGGGCGGGATAGTAATAGCGAAACAAGGGCCGGGGCTGGGTGCCCCATTTCCCCTTGAATTGGGCGAGAGATTGGTTGTCGGAACTGACTTCGCCAAAGTCATACCAGCGGTATCCGCCCTTACAGGCATCGCGAATGGCTTCGAGTTGAATGATGTCGTGCGGATGCAAACCCAGGTCGCGCGGATCGCATCCCGTGAAGGCATAGAAAACGCTCTGTCCGAATTTCAAAAAGATAGAGCCAGCAATCAGCCGGGTCCGTCCATCGTGTCTTCTTTCGGCAAGCAGCAGGCGCATCTGTCCCCGGGGACGGAGAGTCGACCAGAGGCTCTGGAAAAAACGGTAGGGTCTGGGAGGCACCGCCTTATGCCGCATCGTCTGCAGATACAGCCCGTACCATTGCTCCAGATCTTCTGCGCTTTCCGCCTCGCGAACTTCCAGGCCGAGCTTCGCCGCCTTGTTGACCGCCCAGTTCACACGATGCTGCTGCTTTGCGTTGCCAAATCGAAGGCGTCGGCATTGTTTGCAGGAGCCGCAATCCCGGGGCAAACGCAGATTTTCGCAGAACTGATCCCAACCCGTCCCCTCGGTGGATGAGGGGAGTTCTTCGACATAGGTGAATCTCCAGGGCACGCAGCCCAATCCCGCAATCCGCCGGTCGAGCCCCGCGATCTGGGTCTTGATTTCGAGTTGGACGCGTCGAGCCCGCGCCAGTGCCATGGCGGCACGGATGATTTCCGCCCCCGACGCCGGGTCATCGGCGAGCACGCCCGCCACCGGAGTTCGCGGCAGCGACGAAAGCCGGCGGCGCGTCGAGTATCGTCCGATCGCAAAAGGGAGCCCGCGCGTCGGAAAAAGCGGCAGCACGGCGCGGATCTGGCCGCCGGAATCGGCGCAAGCCAGGCTCGCACATTTCTGCCCGTATTCTTCTTCCAGCGCGATCAGCCAACTGGAGTGGTGATAAATCAGGCCGTCCGGATGCCATGAGACAAACGCGTCCCAGCGCGGATCGTTCCGGTAGTCCAGCTCGAAGGTCTGGAGAAGCTCGGGCGCGGAGGAGGTTGCCTCTTCCGATGAAATCACGGTCTTGTCGATCTTGATCGGTTCGCGGTTCGCGATGCTCCCCGTTAGCTCCGCTATACGGACTCGCGCGGACCGGCGCCGGCGTTGCGGAACTCCCGGCTCGACGACAGGACCGCCGACATCGGCATGGCGGCCGACACCGTTGGCCGACAACAAGGTGGGATTCAAATCGCTTTCTTTCATTCGACTAACTCCCCTGCTTCAGCCGATCGCACTGCCCTGCGGCATCGAAGCGCAAGATGTTCGTTGATTCAGCTCAGTTGGGGGAGTCTTCTGAAAATGACGTTCGCTCAGCGCTTCTGGAGCTGGCATACGCCAGTCCAGGGAAAATTTCCAGGATTGCCCTCCGGTTCGGGCAGCAGGGATAGAAGTTCTGCCGGCGCCCGCTTGAACTCCGCCGCCGTTTTCAGCATGCCTCGCACCTGGACCGCTTCCCATCCGTGCGGCGCAAAGAAGTTCACTCCCTCGGGAGGACCAAACTTGAAAGCAGCCCCGGCCTCGCTCAGTTGCTTACCCGTAGTGCGCTGCATCAATCGGAGTTGGCCCGGGGAAGCGAGATCGATGATCCAGGTCTGGAAGCGGCTTTGGGCGGCCAAATCGGTTGCCAGGGACGCCACCGCCTCGGTCGGGAAGTAAATAAGCAGACCCTCGCTGGCGACGACTACCCGGCGGGCGCGGGCGTTGAGTTGCGCAAAAAGTTCGCGCCGGGCTTTAAGGTCTGACAAATCGAGCGCGATTCGTTCCAGCCGGCAGCGTGGTTTCTCACTGGCAAGGACGCCATCTTTGTAGGCAATAATGTCCGGAAAATCGATCTCCACCCATTGCAGCGCCTCGGGCAAATTCATGCGGTAGGGCCGCGCATCGAGCCCGGCAGCGAGGTTCAGAACCAGGTCAGCCCCATCCTGAATGGCGCCCGCCAGGAACTGATCAAAAAGATAAGTGCGTGTCACCCAGGCCCATTCCTGCTTGTTGCCGTGGGGCAGAGTGTTCGCGATCCGGAAGCCGTGCTCCCCAGCCAGACGCTCGGCATAGGGGTCGTGAAACAGAGCGTCGGCCCGCCGCGATTCGAGGGCGCGGAAATACGCCACCCAGAGCGCTGTGTCGGATACACCCCGAACTGCATTTGGCGGGTTCATGTCGAAACTTTGATCGTTTGAGTGCAATCAATTGGTCTTAATCGCCGGGAAACTTTGAAATAAATTCCGGATATTGTGATCTAAATCACTGAACGTTGTTAGCGCCCATCATAGTATGGGAACTCGAAAAGAGGTGGCATGCTCTCCCCAATTCTATTAGTCGCGGCGGCGCTTTATACAGGACTCGGCGTGGTAATCGTCCGGCGACTGCGCAAGCCGACATGCCGCGTCTGCCTCTTCCGCCAATACTGCCCGAGTCGCGATCGGGGCCACGCGAAACTCGCGCAAACCTGCTGGAGTTGCGGTCAAACTACGGAGTGTGCCGCATCCGTGCCTGAGTCCAAAGCATCCTAGGACCTCGGCTAACGCGCCTTTTCTGAACTACGGTTGTCCTGAACCGCGGCCTTCCACTGCTCTGACGAATTGCTTGCCCTCGGTCCCCGTGCCGGCATTGTCAAGAAGCTCGGGCGACAGTTCTACGGCTGGCTCGCTCTCCATCATAAAAACCAGTTTCCCCGCCTCTTCAACCGCGTAAGCCACCCGGGCCCGTTCGCTTCCCTCACCTTCGATGCGCCATCCGTCTCCGTCTTTGACCAATTCCATCTTGGAACGCTGCCTCCACCATCGGTCGATCTCGCCCGGGGCCGTGACCCATACGCTCTTCCGATCACGAAGCTCGGCCAGATAAGCCAGCAGTTGCTGATAAAGATGGTTCTCCCGCTCTTTCGTGATGTAATCCGGATGCACGATAAAACTGATGAGACCGTTCTGCTCAAGGAGGGCATCGATCTCCCGCTTCCAGAGATCGATCGAGAAACTTCGCAGATAGTTGAACAGCGAATAATCCTGCGTGGTGGTAACCGGCAATTCCAGCAGCTTGCCCACAAAGTAGGGCATCACGGTGCAACATCCCCCCCGTTGCGGCTCCAAGTGGGCGGAGTTGGGAACCGACATGTCGTAGGAGAAATCAAGATCCGAATACCACTCCTGGCGACGGTACAAGATCGCGGAGCGGAAGCCCTGCGACCGGTAAAGCCGGCCATACTCGTTGATCTTCGCCGCCCGCCGCGCAAATTCGTCGCGATTGTTATAGAGTCGGCCGTCGTGGTTCAAGTCCTGCACATTGATTTCAAAACCAGCTTGCCGGATCGAATCCAGATACCTTTCGCTCACCTCATAACGATCTTCCGGGACGATCTGAAACGAGGCCGGGATTCCGAATCGCTGGTTGAGCCGCATAAGCGGTTCGCAGAAATCCCTTCCTGAAGCCGTCTCCACGTCGTGCGTCATGCACAAGGCGCCGGGAGCGCCATCCGGCCAGAACCAGATGAACGGTATTTTCTTCAGCCCCTGAGCGCGCAGCAACAGCTGCATCGATCCCCGCACAATGCTGTCGACGGTGTAATCCACCGGCCAGTTCGGAAAAACGATCTTGCTCCAATCCCCCAGGTACAAGCGCTGCAAATGGCGGCGGAACCCAACCGTGAGAAACGGCCGGAGCGCATAATAGACTCGCGCCACCACCCCGTCTTCTGAACTGCCGTACTGGCAATTCTTGGTATAACGTTCCAGCCGGAGATTCTCCACCACCTCTTGCAAATCAAACGGCAAATGCACGCTTCCCGAACTGCAATCCACGTCTACCCACCCGTCACGCAGAGGGCCGCGAGGAGTCTCCGCGGGATCGTGGCCGGCATATCTGCCATAGCCCAGCACTCCCTTCCCAAAGCTGAAAAATCCGCAGTCTTCGGAAAGCCCGCCTTGCGCCGCCAACTGGGCGTAGCGCTCGGGGCAGCGAAAATAATCGAGAACAGTCTGATTCATGCGCGCGCGGTGATTTCAGTCCCTGAAGATGATTTCACGAGATTCCCGATTGATCAATCCCTTCGTCGATTATCGTCACTGACCATTCGTGGATGATCAACCCTTGATGGACTGGGACCAACCATCAAACCCGGCGCTTTGCCACCCTCAACCGATGTGGCGGTAAAGCAGACTTCCCGCCGCAATCAGCACGCGATCGGGGGCCATTCTGACGATTCGCCCTATGATCGACTGCTTCATCGAGCTGTGGTGATGAGATGGTGGACGATTCGGATAACGCCAATAACGAAGATCTGAACGAATTCCGCCCCAGTGTTCTTTGAAAGCCGCTAATCCGTGGTTGTCAATGTCGCTGCGCCCCAAATCCAGCGTCTCACAACCTGCCGCCTTGGCTTGTTGGATTGTATTCCAGAAGACCAGAGCAACACCACCCAAAGGATGCATCCGTTCGTCGCTGCTCCCGTATTTGTAGGTGACCGTTTTCTTGTGACTTAAGGTTAGAATGCTCGCAATCGGCATGCCGTCCTTGAACGCCACCCGGATCTTCAGGTTCGCACCCAGACTGGCGATCAAGCTGCGAAACCACTGCTTCGGTTGCGGAGGCAGATGTTGCCGCCGGCGCGTCGCAACCACCAGCTTGTAAAAATGTTCGAGAAGCTGCTCCGAGTTGCCTTCCTCGTAGACTAGCGCTTCGCGCTCGGCGCGCCGGATTTTGCGTTGCACCGAGTGATGCAGACGACGAAAAATTTCATCGATGCCAGGCCGCAGATCGACGGCATGCAAGAAGTATCGCTCACATTGCCCAAACCCGGTCGAGACACCGGGCTCGAAGCCGAGCGGTCGAATCTCGCCGTACTTCCAGTGCCCCGGAGCCAGGTTCTCCCGCACCAGCAGCAAGAGATCGTCCAGTTCCTCGGAACTCCCAACCAACGGTTCGCAGTGATCCGAAAACGGCAAGGATACCAGGCGCCGTCCTGTCAGCCAGCTGGTGACTCTGCAGAACACGATCGCCGAAGCAATCGCCGCCGACGGCTCACAGTCCGTGTACGCCACCGCTTCGTAACCGTAGGCTGATCGCAGGGCATGTAACCACTCCGTACTGTGAAATACCGACGATGCCGGATGTCTCTCGATCAGTTCGCGCCAGCGCTCATCCCGCAATGGATCCACTGCGAACAACCGCTTCCGCGTCACGACCGGCATGCCCCGATTGCTCTTGCCCGGCGACACCACTCGTTGACTTTCGTCGGACAACTCACGAACCCGTAACTCCCGCCTTGGTTCCACTCAGCTTTTTCTGGCCGCGAATGCCCGCTGATTCTGCGGCTCGGAAATCCGGTTGTAAGCGCCGATGAGATCTGGGATGGAGTACTGCCAGGCCAGCCGGGCTTCGATTCTGCGCCGCCCCTGTTCTCCCATCGATCTTCGCAAGCCTTCGTCATCCATCAGAACCGCAAGCCGGGCCGCAAACTCCTGGTATTGGTTCGGCGACGCATACAAGGCCGCGTCCTCCGCGCTGAAACGGCTCTCCGGAAGATCGAACGCAACCACGGGCTTGCCCACGAGCATATATTCCATGATCTTCACAAAAGTGGAACGATCATTGTATGAATTGGAGGGCTCGGGTGATACGCAGATATCGGCGGTCACGAGGTATCGAAAGTAGAGGTCCAGATCGGCCACCCAGCCAAGAAATAGAATGTTTTCTTCAATGGCAAGCTCATGGGCGAGCTTCTTGATGTCCATCAAGGCGTCGCCGTCTCCGATCACGATGCACAGGAAATCCGATCTGCCTAAATCGCAGCGCAGGCTCTGCAGCGCTCGGCAGAGATATTCGAGTCCATCCTGATAGCCCGTGATGCCCGCAAACGCAATAATGTGAGCAGACTTGCCGCGCAACGCCGCATCGGCGCGCAAGCCTCGCAGCCGTTCCAGTTCCGGGCCGTTTCGCACCACCGTGATATCGCCCTCCGGCAGTCCTCCCCGGCTCATGGCAATCCGCCGATAGGATTCGTTGGGAACAATCACATGATCGGCAAGTTTGTAGGAAAGCGACTCCAGGCGAAACTGCAGTTTCAGCAGCAACCCGCTCGACCGGGAAAATCTCGCCAGGTAGAGTTCGGGAGCGAGATCATGCTGGTCGTAAACAATTCGTTTCCCGGCGATCTTGTAAATCGCGGTGACCGGCACGATGCAGTCCGGCGGATTCGCGATATGAACAATGTCAAAACCCCGCGTCAGCCATACATATGCCGTGAGGATCGCAATGGCGAAGGTGGCGTAGGCATATTCCAGTAGATAGCCGAAGGTTCCATGAAAGAACGTGAGAGAAGGAAAGCCGTAAATCGTCACCCCGTCGATCTGCATCCGGTGCGGCCATCGGCCCGCTTCGGGACTGATCACCGATACCACGTATCCATTTTCAGTCAGGGCCCGGGCTTCTTTGCTGACCCGGGCATCGCGCTGATAGCTGCAATTCTCGAGGATCATGAGAACTCGATGGCGCGGCGTGGGCATGAGTTGAACCGACTCCCGTCTGGACCCTTCAGCTACCACCGATCATAAGTCTTCTTGGCGCCGGGTGGTCGCACCCGGCAAGGTTCGCATCGGCAACCGGCCGATCCGAGTCGAAAACGCCTACCAGGGCGTGGGTTCCGGAGCACGCCCCGCGTACACCAAAGAACGCTCCGCGCTCAGCGACTTGTCATAAGCCTCCTCGGGCTCATAGACCACCACTTCGCTGCCTTTACTGGAAAAAGAAAACGGTACACACAGCAGTTTCTGAAGGCGTTCGCGCAGCGCCTGGCGCCGTTCCGGCGGCACAAAAAACAACATGAAGCCGCCGCCGCCCGCACCGAGCAACTTCCCTCCCAGAGCTCCAGCCCCCATGCCCGCCTGGTAGATTTCATCGATACTGGCGTTGGAGATCTTGCCGGTTAGAGTCCGCTTGATCTGCCAGCTCTGGTCGAGCAGACGTCCAAAATCAGCCAGCGGACGGTTGGGATTCGCAATAATCGACTCCGCCTCACCCACCAGCTGGAACATAGTCTCCAACTCGCGCGTCTTGTGCGGCGTCATCTTCAGCTGCTCCTGCGCAACTTCCGAAGCAGTGCGGGAAAAACCCGTAAAGTAGAGCGCCAGATGCTGTTCCAGTTCCGCCAAGCGGGCCGGTGACGTCATCATCCGCTTGACTTCAATGGAGCCATCACTGTGGAAATTGATGCGGTTGAATCCGCCATAGGCGGCGCTGACCTGGTCTTGCGCGCCCACCGCTTCCTGAAGCAGTTCCTGCTCTACATAAATCGCCTCGGTGGCGAGCGCATGCTTGTCGCGCATCTCATTCTTCAGCGCGTGGAGACCGTGCAACAGTCCCACCGTAAATGCCGAACTCGTGCCCAGTCCCACCCGCGCCGGCAAATCGGCAACGTGGTGAATCTCGATGCCGTCTTCAATCCCGAGATGCTGCAAGCAGGCGCGCACCGACGGATGCTGGATCTTGTCGTTTTTGGCAACATTCTCGACCTTCGAATAGGAAACGCGGCTGTGGTATTCGAAGAACGGCGGCAACCAGCGGCAGGTGATGTAGCAACACTTGTCGATGGCCGTCGACAATACCGCGCCTCCGTGCTCGCGGAACCAGACGGGATAGTCGGTGCCGCCTCCAAAAAACGAGATTCGCAGCGGCGTGCTGGTGATGATCATGATTTCAAAACCTTCCCTGAAGATGTGAGCAAATTTCCTTCGGCGGAGCCGGGGACTTTACAGTGCAAAGATTCCGCTACCTCTACCTGGACCTCGACTACAGGGCATCGATTACCTGGACACCGATCGCGTCACCGACGGCAGAGCCGCCTCGACTTGCAGAATCTGATGGGTCGCATCGAGCAGCGAGGATGCCACCAGATCCGCGCCCGCCTCTGCCGCTCGGTGACTGCGATCGTCATTCCCTGTCACTAGAGCGGTGTGGCATCCCGCCGCCCGGCCCGCCCCCACATCGCGGCCCGAATCGCCAATCATCCAGGACGCCGCCAGGTCGATATCATGATCCCGGGCAGCCTGCAAAAGCATCCCGGGCTGAGGCTTGCGGCAGCCGCACGGCGGCGCGTTCTCGTGGGGACAGTAATAAATGGCATCAATGATCGCGCCTGCCGCCGCAAACTCGCGGCGCATCCGTTCGTGCATCGACTCCAATGCGCTGGCCGTGATCAATCCCTTGGCCACGCAGCGCTGGTTGCTGACCACGACCACCAGAAAGCCAGCCCGCCGGAGCAAGCGAACCGCTTCACGCGTGCCGGGAAGAAACTCCATCTCCTCCCACCGCGTAACATATTCGCCTGCTGGGGCCTTGCGGTTGATGACTCCGTCACGGTCGAGAAAGGCGGCCTTCTTCATGAAATATCGTCTGCTCCACCAATTCTGAAATGATGTGCCCGATCAGGATATGACATTCCTGGATCCGGGGAGTTTCCGTGGAGGGCGCGCAGATGCAATAGTCGACCGCAGCCTGCAACGCTCTTCCGCTGGAACCCGTCATGCCCACCGTCTGCAGCCCGATCTTCCTGGCCGTCGCCATGGCTTGGATTACGTTCGCCGACTTGCCGCTGGTCGAGAAACCGACGGCTACGTCCCCGGCGCGCGCCAGGGCTTCCAGTTGGCGCGCGAAGACCCGATCGAAGCCATAGTCGTTGCCGATGGCGGTAACACAGGAAGTGTTGACATTGAGCGCCAGAGCCGGCAGAGCGGGACGATCGAAGGCGAAGCGTCCAACAAATTCCGCCGCGATATGCTGCGCGTCGGCAGCGCTTCCGCCGTTGCCAAACAATATCACCTTGTTGCCGCCGCGGAAGGCCTCAACCATCAACTGGCTCACTTTAGCGACGAGGGATACGACTTCCCGGTCGTGCAGCAGCAACTCCTTCACCGCGATGGACGCCTGAATGGAGCGGGTCACGCGACTTTCAAAATCGGCAGGATTCGTCATTCACTCCCCTTACTGAACTTTTGTTTGAACTTTGTTTGAACTTTGGTCGAACGCCGCTCGCGTGCCAGCCAGGCAACGCTTCCGACAGCCTGTCGGCCCTCAGTATCCACCATCCAGATTCTGATCCTTAGGTCGTCCACAGAGCCGAAGCAGTTCCTGGGCGCGCGCATAGTCGGCGGGCGTCCCAATATCGATGAAGATTCCATGCTGTTCCTGCGCGTACACGCCGGGATCGAGCAGTCGGGGAAACACGTCTTTCTCGAGACTGGCGGGCCCTTCCGGAAGATATTGCCAGACTTCCCGGCTGAAAACGTAAACCCCGGCATTCACCAGTCCGGGCGCGTTGCTCCCCGTCTTTTCCACAAATCCCGTCACCCGGTTGCTTGCGTCCACGCGCACGGTTCCATAGCGGCTGGCATCTTCTACATGAAGAACCGCCAAAGATGCGACCGCACCCTTGTGCTCGCCATGAAAGGCCAGCAAGCCGGCAAAATTGATTTCGAGAAACGAGTCTCCATTCAGCACCAGAAATTCGGGGGCACCTTGAAGATAACGCTGCGCTAGTTTGATTGCGCCTCCGGTGCCGAGCGGCGTTTCTTCCCTGGAGTACTCAATCGAAACCTCCCAGTTCCGGCCGTCGCCAAATCTGCTTTCAATCTGGTCCGCCAGATAACCGGTCGACATCACCAGTTGGTGAATGCCCTGCGCTTGCAACTGGCGAACCAGCAATTCGAGGAAAGATCTCTCGCCAATCGAGGCCAGAGCTTTCGGTTGCGACGGCACCACCGAACGCAGGCGCGTCCCCAGACCGCCAACCAGCAAAAGAGCTTTCATGTCTGGCATCGAACTTCCATGTCGTTCTGGCGTCGCGATCAGAGAGGTTTTCCGTTCCGCACCCTGCGCCATCGGACGCTCTACAGCACACGATCCCAGTATTCCAGCATGGACTGCAGCGTCTGCTGGATCGAAAATATCGGTTTCCACCCCGTATGCTGCCGGATTTTTTTCGTGCTGCCGAAAATGATTTTTTCGTCCGACGGCCGCATCAGACTCGCCGCAGCCCGAATCTCCACCTTCAAACCGGACAGACGGATCGCCATCCGCAACAACTCCCCAATCTCGTGGGTTTTGGCCGCGCAAAGGTTATAGGCCTCACCCCGGTGCCCCTTCAAGGCTGCCAGATAAAATCCGCGGACCGTGTCATTGACATCGAGAAAAGCGCGGCGCGGCTTCAAATTGCCAACTTCGATCACCGGAGGCTGCAGCCCTTTTTTAATGCGGGCCAACTGCCGCACAAAATCGGAGGGCGCGTCGCTGGTTTTTCCCGGACCCGTCGTGTTGAAAAGCCGCAGGTTCACCGCCGGAATCTTGTAATCCAGAAAGTATTCGCGCGCCAGCAGATCCAGGCATACCTTGCTGATGCCATAGGGGTGCAGCGGTTGCAGGGCCTGTTCTTCCTTGACCGGAATCGCCGATGCCGGCACATGCCCGTATTCCGCGCTCGAACAAGCCGAGACGATCACGGGACGCCGCTTCATATGACGAATCGCTTCGAACACGTGCAGCGACCCCATAATGTTTGACTGAAAAGTTCCCACCGGATCGGCCCAGGAAACCGTGGGCAGGCTCTGCGCTCCGAGGTGGAAGACGTGCGTCGGTTCGTATTTCTGGAAAACTTCCTCCACGCGCGGCCCGTCGGTCAAATCGCATGGCACGAATTCGACGTTGGGCAAGGCCGGCACCGACTGGGCCTCCAAGACGCGGCTTCCGCCGATCACCCGCCACTTCTTGGCCTGCAGAAATCTCACCAGATGCGACCCGATGAATCCCTCGGCTCCGGTTACAAACGCAGTTTTTTTCGCTGGCATGTCGATGAGCATCCTGTCGATGGAAATATAGATGGAAAAATATAAAGATGTTGATTGCTTCGCGGCGACCGGCACTTTGTACCATGACGGCACCAAGGCTCCTCGGCGGCCAGCAGCCTATGATCGCAAGCTACCGGGTCGTGAACCGTTCTGCTGTGATCAAATTGAAATCAGAATGACCAGGAATGCACGAAGAATGAACCAATGATTGTGGGAACCAACGATCGTGCGAACCAACGATCGTGGGAACCAACGATCGTGGGAACGCCCCAGTCGCCCTGGATTTCAGATCCCCGGCGCTCCCGCTCCTGAAAATGTCAGGGCTACTCCGTTGGATCCCGTCGTCCCCCAAGAATCGTGCCGCAAAAAAAGAGGACGTCTGCCAAGCCGGTCAATCGCTTGCCGCAACCATCACTGCCCTCAGTGTCAGTGCACAACCACCGTAAGCCCCGTCGGCGGCGCGGGCGGCGTGCCCCCGGAAGAGCCATAGCAATTGGAGGCGTTGAACAGGCGTATATTGGGCCAGGTCAAAGTGCCGCCGGATGCGAAGTTCCCCGGATTCGAAGCCAGCGGGTACGAGATCGTGTTCCCCGATTTTCCGGTAATTTGCACTCCGTCCGGAACGTTATAACCGGGCGGAGTGATTCCAGTGACTCTCACTTCTCCCTGAACCACCGCATTGGAGCCAATGGTCAAGGTCGCAGTGCCATTGGACCAACTCGCGGCCGTGACCTGGTAGGAATTCTGATAACTGGTGTCCACCGGTGCGTTAATGTAGCAAAGCTCAGCCGGAATGTTGTTGGCGTGTCCCCCCGTGTTCGGCAGACTGCCGTTGCTGACGTCGGGCCCAATCGCGGGCCATGGAGGAGTGCCGTAGGGCGTCGTCCAGAAGGGCGGCTGCGACGAAGTATAGAAAGAGGCAGGCAAAGTCTGACTGCCCGGAACCGGGTTGACGAACAAACTGGGGCTGCCCGAACCGTCGTTGAAATTGCTCGGAACTTCGTTGCTCACGAAGCGCACCGCGGCATTCACGGTATCGTAGTTCCCCCAGCGCAGAAGACTGTTCGGCGTCAGGGCATCCATCGCGCAACAACTCGGATCGGGCGCCCCGCCGTTGCCGCTCCAGCCTACCGTATAGACGGAACTATTGCCATCGACTCCGTTGGACGCAATCGACCCATAATTGTTCTGGTAGGGCGACCCCAGCACGTTCCCGATCACATTGAAGTAGCGTGAATTCGCGTAATTCTGGATGGCGACCGTCTGACTCCCGCAGGGACTGCCGGCGCAGAAAGCCTGCGTGCCCTGAAAGTAGTTGCGGAAAAGCGTGGTGAAATGATGGGTGCCGTGGCGGTTGTCGGAGGTAAACCCCGACTGCTGATTGCCTTCCCACAAGTCCATTGCGCTGCCAGCCGCATGTAACCAGCTCCCGGCCATGAACCAGCCCGGCGCTGTCTGATAATAATCGTCGATGCCAAAGTTATAGGCCCACACGACCCCTTCGTCCGCCCCGCCCTGCAGATAGGGCGAAACAATGTGCTCGCCAATGTTGTTGACAATCAACTCGTCGGAGCCGAGGTAGTGTTCCACGCCGTAACTCAAGTCGGTCGCGTTTTGCGATCCGTACATGTAGTTATTCGCCACCGTGACATGCGAAGACTCGTAAATCCAGACGTGATTGCGTTCCGTGAACAGCATGCGATTGCCGGTGATCCAGCACGAATAGCAGTTGTAGACAATGATTCCGGTGGCCATGGTCGGTGAACCGGTGACGGCCGCGGCGTCAATTGAGAGATTTTCCACGCCCTGCTGGGTGGTGGTCACATTCGCCCAGAAGGCGCCAGGACTCTGAGCCGCCCGCCAGTTGGGCATGTACAGGCCGGGAGAAATCGTCACCGTGTAGGGTCCCGTGCCGGAGATTCCGGTGACCAGAACCTGTTGCTGCTGGCTGCGGTTGTTGCGCCCCGCTCCACCCGGTCCTCCACCCACGCTCGAGCACATTCCCACCACATAGCAGTTCCAGACGGCGCCCGTGTCGGTCGAGGTCCCGCTGGAGCAACCGGTTCCCGTAAACCCGTCGTCACACTGGTCGAGCATGATCAGGCTGCGGTTGGCGACCAGCCCGTTCACATTCGACAGCGTGATCGAAGTCGAGCCGGCGGCATAGCCCGCAGTCCAGTTGGCAGTCTGGTTAGGGCCCCCGGGCCATGAATTGTCGCCATTCTCCATGCAGATCGCGGACAAGGGGCCTTCGCAACCGTATCCGCCCGAGAAGATCAGCTTGGTTTGGTCGGCGCCCGATCCCCGCAGGACCACATTGTTCTTGGCTCCGGAGCAAGTCACGGAACTCCCGCTGCCGCTCGTGCCCGTGCCAAAACAGATGCCTTCGTTGAGGTAGAAAGTTCCAGGGCCGAGCAGCACAAACTGGTTGGCGCCGCAGGCTGCAATCGCATTGTCAATCGCCAGCGGGCTCCCCGGCGAAGCCGCCGTGCCATACGCGGCAATGGTAGAGCCGCATTGCGTCCACGATCCCGACGGAATCCCGCCCGCCACGCCCGCCTTCGACCAATTGACCGCGCGGCTGGGGGCAATGATGCCGGACCAGTTCTGAGCGCTGGAATACACGGGCATGAGAAAACAAATCATGAGAAAACAAATAATGAATAATGGCAACAGTCGCTTCGGTCTCATGGGCCTTTGCCCTCCGGGATCAATTCTGATGCATCCTCGGATTAGTTTATGCGATGTCGGCCATCGGCTCCATACACGGAGGTACATCCGCCGCACTGGGCAGGCTGCATAGCCAGCAGGCTTTCGGACATAAGCGCCTGACCCGGCGGGACATGACCGATCGAAGCCGACTTCCCTATTCGGGAAAGTCATACGTCGATTCCGTCCCCAAGAGATTACGTCCCCGAAAAATCGCTCGCATGTTTGGGAACACTCGGAACATCTTCTCGAACATTCTCTGGAACTCCGATGCGGTAAAGCGCCTTGTCCCAGAATCTCACCAGCGACCAGCGCAGCTTCGGCAGCGACCATTGCGCGTGTCGGGCCAGACGCCAGCCAAACAACGCCTTGATCCAGGAGTACTTCCACGACAGGCGTGGCACTTCCAGATGTCCTCCCAGGCTCGTTGCCAGTTCCTCCGCCTGGCGGAAAATCTCCATCTGTTCCGGATAGAAAACGACCATCCGGTCCTGCAGAAACCTCACGCACGCCGCTCGCGCCCGCGCGCTGTCGTCGAGCGATCGCAGATACCCGATGTGCAGTTGGATGGAGCGCCAGTGCGCTTCGCGTTTTTTTTCCGAAGTCCCGATATAGCTCAGGCTGCCGTAACCGGACGCGCGATAGTACACCTTCGCCCCGGGAGCGAAGCGCACCCCATCGCTCGCCAACAGAACCCGGCAGAAGTATTCCTGATCGTCGTCGCTCAATAACTCCGTGTTCCAGGGACCGGCGGCTTCGGTCAGATCGCGGCTCACCAGCCAGGTGGCGGTTTGCATGTAGAGGTTCTCGCCCATCCGGCGCACCAGCCATTCCGCCGGAGTCAGATCGCGCCATAACCCGGTCGGCACAAACTTCGCCCGATCCGTGCGATACAGGAACCGCCCCCATTCGGAACAGAGCAGGGTGCGGCGGCTTCGGTCCCCTCCCAGTGCCTCCATCTGCCTTTCAATCTTGTCGGGAGCCAGCAGATCATCGGCATCCAGCCACTGCATGTAATCTCCGCGAGCGTGGGAGAACGCGGTGTTTCGGGCCGCCGCCGCGCCTTGATTCTGCTGCGTGACCACGCGCACGGAATCCGATGCAAACTGCCGCGCCACGGCCAGGGTGCTGTCGGTCGAGCCATCGTCCACCACGATGATCTCTATTCTCCCCCAGGTCTGCGCCAGCGCCGAGTGCAGAGTGTCGCGAATCCAATCCTCGGCGTTGAAGGCGGGGATGAGAATTGATACCAGGGGCTTCAAGAGGGCCTGCCCAGAAGTTCTTCGTAGACCTTGCGCGTGGTTTCGCCTACCACCTCCCACGAATGCCGCTGACGGGCATATTCTCGTATTTCGTGCCGCCGATCGCCCAGGAATTTGAAGACGTCGCTTTGAAAATACGCCTCGATCGTGTTGGCCAAATCGTAGGGATCGCACGGCCGGCACAAGAAGCCAGTCCTGCCCTCCACGATTTCGTCCCGCAGAGCTCCGACATCGGTTGCGATCACGGGCAGACCAAAGCTATATCCGAGGAAGAGTACGCCGCTCTGGGAAACCTCGGTATAAGGCAGCACCAGCACATCCGCGGCCTTGAAATACAACTCCGTGTCTTCATCCGGAACATAGCCGATCTTCTGCAGGACCCGCGCCCGACTGCCATCGCGGCCGATCGTATCCTGAATCTCCTTTAAGTACTGCTCGCAGCCTCCCCTGGGCTTCCCGGCAATGATCAGCCGATACTCCGGATTGGTCGCCGCAACCTTCTGGAACGCGGTGACCAGGGAATCGACGCCTTTGTAGGGCCCGATGTTGCCGAAGAACAAGATCGTTTTTTCGCGGTCCCCGAGGCCCAGCCGTTGCTTCGCTTCCCGCGGCGTTAGCTCCGTGTCCGGCACCGCATTGTTGATTCCGAACGGGATCACCGTGACCGCTTGTTCCCGTACGCCAAAATCTTCAAGCAGTTCATTCTTCATCTTCTCGGTGTGCACGAAGATGTGGTCGACCAGCCGATACTGAATTTTCAAAGTAAGACGATTGAGCCAGGAATCGTTCCCATCCCTCTTGCCGGCGTTGACATTGTGCGCCGTGAAGGCGATTCTTTTCCCCAGAAGCTTGTAGTAAAGCGTCAGCAGGGTGCGATCGAAAAAATGGACCTTGTTGTTCCATAGAATATGAAAGAGCTTCGGCCGGGCCAGTGCGGCGTAGCGCAGCAGCCGGCCATAGGCGCTCGACAAACGCGCCAGCTTGCGGGCCAGACCGGCATCGGCTCCCTGGTTGCCGTGCAGATTGAGAAAGCGCAGCCGGGGCGTGAGCCGCATCTCGGGACTGTCCAATTCGTCGCTGGCGATAACCTCCAGCCTTATGCCTTGGGCCACGAGCGCCATGGCCAAGCCCAGCGCGTACGGCCGGTCAAAACCGCCCGTCAGCAATGCGATGTCGAGATCGACCGGCGCCCGCGCATCGGCTTGCCGCCGGGCGACATCTTCAACCACCGTGGACACCTGACGCTCCTTTCGTGCGTTTTGGAATGATGAATCCGTGGTCTACGGCTCGAGAACAGACCAGAAGTGTGACCGGGAATAGAAGGCTACACCGGGTTGGTAGCCGCCTGCGGCGGAGCCGACCCCGAGGGAGCCGCCGTGCGGCGGGGCAGGAGGTCGGTTGCCAATCGCGCCGCTTGTCGAAGCGGTCCAATGCCGCGATGCAGCGCCACCACCATGGCCGTGTAGAGCGCGAAAAAGACCAGCGAAATCGAAACCAGTCGAACCAGCGCTCCGAGCGCGCCCGGCATCGCCCCGAAGGGCGCGGCTACGTGCCGGAACCACGCCACCGCGCAGCCCGCCACTACCGACGCTACAAAAAATTTCCAAACGACTTCGAGCACCGGGGCGACTTTAAAACCAATCGGCTTCCCGGCATACCAGAACGACGGCAGCATCAAAACGAAGAAGGAGATCGTCCAGGCCGAGGCGATCCCGCGGGGCCCCCAGGGCAGCAGGAGCAAAAAGAGTCCCGCCGTACAGAGAAACTCAATCACCGACCAGCGGAACCAGCGGTCGGGCCGCCCGATCGAAAGGTGAATCCAGCCATGCGTGTTGTAGAGCAGCATCACTCCGATGCCGGGGCCAAAAAAAGCAAAGATGCGGCCCGCCTCTCCCCAGTTCGGGCCCAGGATCAGGCGAATCAGATCTCCGCCGATCAGGGTAAAGTCAGCCCCGACCCCCATGCCTACGAGCGCCAGAACCGAAAGGCCCGACAGGAAATAGCGCTGGTATTGGGCCCGGTCGCGGTTGAATCGGCTGAGCGTGGTGATGGCTACGGCCGACATCGGGGACAACAACTGGCATACGGGAATGAAAAAAAGATCGAAGGCTTTCTTGTACAGCCCGAGCGCCGCGGCGCCATAGCGCCAGCCCACCAGAAGATTGTCGGTGTTGCCGGAAAAATAATTGAAACTGAAACGCGAGTACACATTGACCGCAAACTTGACGCACGCGCCGGTGCCGGGGACGCGCCGGGGGCGACCGGGAATCCAGCGGCACATCAGCCATGCGCCCACCGACGTGCTGAGCTGCAGTGCGATCTGGCCCGCCACCAGCGCCCAATAACCCCAGCCCGCCAGCGCCAGGGCGATGGAGACGATCACGCAGACGACGCGCGCCACAATGCCGTTGGCCGAGACCGCCGCAAAACGCATGGCGCGGTTCATCAGCGCCAGGTGAATGACGGAGGCGCTCGCCGCCAGAACGGTCAGCGACATCCCCTCAACCACATGGGTTACCAGCGGGTCGTGGTAGAACAGGGCAATTACGGGCCCCAGGGCCGCGAACGCCAGGGTCAGAACGGCTCCCGCCCCGATATTGATCCAGAAGAGATTGCTGACCAGGAACTTCGTGATCCCTTCGCGCTGCAGAATCACTTCGGTGAAGCCGTTGAGTCCGAAACTGCTGAGCAGCAGACTGAAAGTCGTCACCATGGTGACGACGCCGAAATCGTTCGGCGTAAGCAACCGCGCCAGAACCACCGTCGCGCCCATTTGCACGGCGAACGAAACACCCGAGGCGAAGATGGTCACGCCAGCCCCGCGCACCGCCGTCCGCCGCACGCCGTGGTCATTGACAACCGGGTGGAAGTCGCCGTTTCCGTCAAAAGGCTTCAACTGGGCCTCCCCCAGCAGACCAGGGCAGTGACCCTCTGGCTGCCGGCAAGGGGCGTCCCGAAGTGGCGCCCACCGACTGCCCCACTCTGCCCCCCATTTTGCTGCCCGGTCTGTTCCCGCCATGGCTTCCGTGTTGGCTTCCAGCCTTGCCGCCAGTCAGCTTTTTAGACTTAAGACTGGCCTGGTTCCCGGCGTGTCCGGCGGCGATCGCCAGCAGCAGGAAAATCCATATCGGATCGAGCATCCGGAAGCCCGCCTCAGTGACGCTGTAAATTGTCGCCGCCGCGACGAACGCCAGCATCAGGCCGCCGAGCCCGCGATTGCGGCGAAAGGTCGCGACCGCACGGAAGTAGCCGTTCACCAGGATCAGTCCGATCAGAGCCAGACCCGCCCATCCCAGGTTCAGGTACACCTCGATGTACCCGTCGTGCGCCTCATTGGGCTTGAAAACGGGAAACAGACTCCACATCTTTTCCAACCGCTTCCCCAGCCAGAAGGTCTCGAACCCTGCCCCGACCATGGGGTTTGGCGCCATGTGAATCACAGCCTTCCAGATCTCCGTGCGTCCGGTAAAGTCCGTCCTCCGGCCCATGGCATGGACCAGGTCGGCGTCGGCGCCCGACAGCATGCCGAAGGCTGCAACCACAACAATCAGCAGCACGAGCGCGTGTACGAATGCAGGGCGGCGCCCAATCACGCGCAGGCCGGTCGCCAGCATCAGCCCGCTGCCGATAGCAAAACAGGCGGCGGAAGTAGCCGAACCCGCCATCTTCAGAATGAGTAAACCGGAAGCGAGCAACACTCCTTGCGCCAGCAGGTGCCGGGCGCGGCCGGGCTGCCCCTTACTGCGCAGCAGTACTAGAATGCGCCACACCGCTCCCAAAGAGAGCACAAAAGTAGTGACGCCCAGCAGGTTCTTGTCGGTGGCTACGCCCGTAACCTCCATCCAGCCGTAGGGGTCGAAGGCGCGGCCGAGATCGCCGTAATACTTGATCAGGAGAATCGACGCCGGCAGCAGGATGAACCCAACCCGCGAAAAAACCCGCCGCAACGCGGCCATTGGGTTGGGATCGGTCACCACAATGAGAACCATCACCAGGTCGCCCAGGGACTTGGTCCAGCGCTTGAAGGACACGTCGGGAGAATCCGACCAGAGAATGCTGATCAGACAAAAGGAAAAGTAAAGCACGATCGCCCAGTTATCCTTCAGAGCGGCAATCGTACGCTTCCTCCGCCATAGCAGGACGAGCAGGCCCGCGCCCAGCAGAAACTGGAAAACCGCCCGGTCCACCGGACTGCCCTCCGCCAGCTGGTTGACGTTCGAGACCGATTGGTCCATCCCCATCCACGCGGAAACCGCCCTCGATCCGACAATCCAGATCCAGATCACGGGCAGCCACAGAGCCTTCGAAGTCCGCGCCGCGCGATCGCGATCCAGGGCAAAAAGAACGAGCACCCCGGCGGCGAAAACGATGTTGGCTACGCTAGGGGGCATTCAATTCCTGGGTACGAGTGCCGGAGCACGTGCGCCTGGCTACGAGAAGGTTGGACGGAAAACTTCGCATGTCTGAAATCACGCGGTCGAGTCGAGGAAGAGCCGGTGGATCAGTTCCAGCGTCAGCACTTTGTGAATTTCGTTGGTATAGTTCCGCTCGCCTTTGAGGTGGCCGTTCACGACCGCTTGGACGGCGTTCGGCTCCAGGTACGGACGGGAAAGGGTGCGCGGGTCGAGCAACATCTGCCGGACGTAATCGGCCAGAGCCTCCCGGTACCAGTAGCGGAAGTGGATGAGCTTGTGGCGTCCGAGAAACAGACGTTCGAAATGCAATGGCGCGAACCAATGATCGACCCTGGCCATCCAGTGCGGCATGCCGTAGTCATAAGCATAATCCGCTTTGAAAGTGAACTCCAGCAACGACCGCTTGGCCAAGGACGCAAGCCGTCCGGAATCCCCGCCGAGACCGCGATCGGTCGGGATGGCCGCCAGCGACGGGCTGCCGTCGCGGATCAGGCGCAGCCGGACGTCACTCTGCGGCAGATTCGACTTGGGCGCGCGAAACACGGCGCGCACAAAGTCATTGTCGAGATAAGGCGAACGGACGGTGAGTTGGGTCTGCTCCAGCGCCAGAACCCCATAATGCCACCAGGGAGATTGCCGGAAAGCGGCAAACGTGACGGGATGCTCCCTCCGCACCGCGGCATAGGTTGTCTCCGCCCGCTGCACGTCCGCTAATAGTTCCGGACTGAACAATCCGGGCAACGGCCGGACCGGCTTGAACATCGGCACTTGCGTCAGCACCTCGCTGCCGTAAGTCCCAACCAGTCTGACGGGGGCGATTTCACGGGCCTTCTCGCTGACATACAAGTCCGGCGAACGGCTTAGGTCGATGCATCCGTCGCTCAGATAGACGCTGCGCTCGGCGTAGTGGGCAAAGCGCGACAGGAACTCCTCTCCCACCTCGATCACCGTATGCGACTGGCCGCACATCTGCGCGATCTTCCGCGCGATGCGCACGTCGTGATTGTCCCGGAACGCCCCTCCGTAGGTGTAGCAGGGCAGCGTATGCGGCGCGGGCTTGTGCCAGGCCATGATCATCCGCGTATCCAGTCCCCCGGTCAGCGAGATGGCCATCGGATCCCGGCCCTGAAAGTAGCGGCCCAGGTTGCGGGAAAAAGCGCCGCGCAATTCCTGGTAGTAGGACTCGGGATCGAGCGGACTCTGGTTCTCCCACTCCTTGACATCAAAATAAATGTTCTTCTGGGCGATGGCACCGGCGCGAAAGCTCCAGGCCGAAGCGGGCGGGAGCACCTGGATGCCGCGGAACAGCGTCCGGTTTTCGAGAACGCAACCACAGGCCACGAACTCGCCTAACCCCTGCGGGTCCGCTGCCCGAAGTTCGGGACAAACCGCCAGGATGGCCTTGGCTTCGGCGGCAAAATAAAACGCGTCGGCCGCTTCGTGGTAATGCAGCCGGTGCATGCCGTAGCGATCGTTGAACAGGATGGCGGTTCCGCGCTGCCGGTCGGCGACGAGCCCGTGGAATCGGCCATTCAAACTCTCCGGAAACGCGGGGTCTTGTTCGTAAAGCGGCAGCAGATAGGATGGCCCCATCGCTTCCGGCCCGCGCCGCCCGCCGTTCTGGCGACTGGCGCTCCCCGCATCGGAATAGTCTTCCCCGGAAACCACCAGGCAGACATCGCCGCGCTCGTTCGCCAGCGGCATGCCGTCGGCAAACGAATTCTTGCGCGCGACCCAGCCCGCGTACACCCCCAACGACTCGTCGATCCAGGTTCCGGTGACGTAAAAAGACTCGTGGCGCATGGCCTCAACCATCCGCCGCAGCAGAGGTTCGGCGCGTTCGCGCGGCATTTTTGTGATCAGACCGACGATCCCGGGCATGGCTGTTTTCTCAGGAAACCTCGGTGACTTCATGAAACCGGCGGTCGTACCAGGCCTTGCGCAGTTCGCGCAGTTTGGCCACCACCGGCTCCGGAATACGATCGACCAGGCGCCGATGCAAGCCGAGGCGCAGGGCCAGCCTGCCGACGGGAGTCAGAGGAACGTAATAACGCGGCAGATCGATGCGCTCGAAGCCGTTCCGCTCCTTGAAATCACTGAGACTGCTGGTTTCCTTCTTGCCATACGCGAAGTTGGAGTACACGAGATATGGGATCCCGCGATCGGCACAGGAACGAACCGCTTGCGCGACCAGCGCATTGGTGGGCGCTTTATCCTTGTGCCCGACCATCGACACGATGTGCATCAGGCCCGCCTGGGTCCGGGTTTCGTCGCACGTCAGCTTGATAAAACCAATCAGCTTTTCCTCGAAATAAGCTCCGATGAAGATGCTGCTGTCCGGAAAAGTCCCGGCATGCTTGCGCACCGTCTCGAGGTCCATCCCATAATGATGGAACGGCGCCCCTTGGCGGACCGGGCACTCGTTGTACACCTCCCAGATCCCGCGCACCAGAGCATCGTCGAAGGCCGCTTCCCGAACCGTTACTCCCTTTTTCCCCGCTTGTTTCGCCTTGTTACGGGCCTTGAAGCCGATCTGTTTCGTCCACCAGTGGTCAAAGGTCGAGACTGGGACAACCGCCAGGTTATCCATCTCCATGGGGTAAGAAAATTTCGGCGCCGTGTCGGGCAGCCGCTGCAGGAAGGTGAAAAGATCGACGCGCTCTCGGCCCTTCCGCAGGCCGTCCAGGATGGGCTCGGGATCGTCCAGAAACAGGAATTTTTCGCCATCGATCCGCGCCAGGCGAACCAGCTGTCCCTGGATCTTGATGTCCCTTTCGCCAACTTTAATCAAGTGCTGCATGAATGCTTATTTCTCCTTGTCCTGGATGCGCGTTTCGGGAAGGCCCATGACGGCGCGGCCCGGTCTGGTTCAAACCGCCCCAATGCGGGCATGACATTCCAGGAAAATAGCCGGGCCGCTCTATTTCACAGATAGGTTTCCATTTCACAGATAGGTTTCCAGGTGGGAACAACCTTCCAGAAACCCGCCGATTCGGCGGAAACCATAGAAGAAAAGTGGCGGAGAGGGAAGGGATTCGAACCCCCGAGTGGTTTGACCCACTGCGACCGGTGAACTGGCCGCTGCCTTAGCCAACGGCGACCTCTCCATGCCTTGCCTGCATTACTTACCTACCTTACAGGACTCGCAAGCCGACTCCAAATGCTCCGGGGCAACGCGCTCAACGCAAGGCCGCGCGATCCGACCAGAAACACCTTCCTTCAGTCGATCAGAGCCGGTTGCAGCCGCATCGCGCCTCGATCCACACCCCGGGCGGGTTCGCGGTTGAGCTGCGCAAAGATGTCGTCCATAATCCGCGCCGTCAACAGAATCTCGCGATACGAAATTGGCAGCGGAGTGTTTTCCCGAATGGAGCGATAAAAAGATTCGATCAGATATTTCATCCCGGACTTCATGTGGAAATCGTTGGCCAGGAAGCTCCCCAGGTTGGTCTTCAGGTTGCCAAGATACTGGCCCGCCAGTGTGACTGGCGGAACGAACTTCTCGGCATAGCTCTTATAGCGTCCGCCACGCAGCTTGATCACTGTTTCCTGATGGAGATCGAGCAACAGCCCGTTCTTCGGACCATACAGTCGAAACTGATGCAGCGACGGACGCATCTGCGACGAGAACGTGAAATAAGCGGTGTGGGAATCCTCATCGCACACGATGACGCGCAACTCGTCGATGATCTCGTTTTCGCCCAGGCTCTTCAGGAAGGGGCTGGTAAAGCCGTGGGCAATGACCTGGGGGTCGGCGCCACTCAGAAATTCCGCGATCCTGGCGATCCCGTGACTGATGATATTGTGCAGCAGTTTCCCCGGCAACCGGCGCACCCAGTGCTTCTTGTCGCCGAGCAGCGCTCCGGCATAGTCGGAAGCCCCCAATTCATAGCAGTAGTAACTCTCCATGTGCACCGGAGGGCCGCCGAGATACCCGCTCCCGGCGAGGGCGCGCATCCGCAGGGCGGCGTGGCTGAACTGATGATCGTGGCCCGCCGTCAGCTTGAGGCCTTTGGCATTCGCCAGATCGATCAGTCTTCGGGCTTCCTCTTCATAAAGCGTGAAAGGCTTTTCGACGTAGACGTGGCATCCCGCTTCCAGACACTGCCGGGCAATCTCGAAGTGGCTTTGCGGCGGCGTGGTGATGTGAATCACGTCGGGACGCGATTGTTCGAGCAACTGGTTCAAGTCCCCGAAATGCCGCCGGATGGGAAACCGTTCCGCAAGTTGCCGCGCCATCAGCGGCTCGCGGTCGCAGACGGCCACGATTTCGCAGCCCGGAATTCTCCCGATTTGCGCGGCGTGCGCATCCGCGATCTTGCCGCAGCCGACAATGCCGACCTTAAGCATGGGTCTTTCCGTACTTTTGGCTTTCCGAGCCGCGAGCCGATGCGTGCCCGGCCTTGCCCTTCGGCCGAAAAACTATGACCGTCGGCCCGCTCTCGCCATATTGGTTCTTCTCCACCACCTCGAAATCGGATGGGACCTCCATGACGCTCACGATCGACGCCAGTCTGGGCTTATTGCTGCCCTTGCCGTCGGTGATGTTCATGCGCACCACGAACACGCCGTCTTCCGTGAGATATTCGGCAAAATGGTCGAGGATCGGTTTTACTTTCGTCAGCGGCACGTGGTACATGGACTCGCGAAACAGGATCACGTCGAACGGCTGCGTCGGACGGTAGTCGAGAAAGTCGGAGCAGGCGAAACTATTCTTGCCGGAGCGCCCGTTTTTCTCGCTGCGCGCCCTCGCCTTAGCTAGCGCCGCCTCCGAGATGTCAATTCCGACATAGCGGGTGTAAGAGTCCGCCGCCAGTTCGTTGGCGGTATTGCCTGGCCCGCAGCCCAGATCGAGGATGCTGCCCCCGTGCAGGTGCTTCTCCAGATGCGGGTACACGCAGTCGCCCGCCGTGTCGTCGATAAAATCCCAGTGCGTTCCGGAAAATTCCTGGTTCCACAGGATCATCTTGATTCTCGAGGGCCCGTATCTCTTGATCAGGCCGCGAATAATATCTACCGTTCGTGCCATGCGCATGTTCTCCTGTCCATCAAACTTTTCACCAGACTCTTCACCAGACTCTTCACCAGACTTTTCACCGGACTCTTCACCGGACTTTCAACCCTGACTTTTTCTTCGGCCTTCGAACGGGCCCAGCCTTCGTGGTTCTAGATCCGGCCTTTGCCGGCAGCTAAACGCGCCCCGCCCCACAACTTTCGAAGTAGCGCCTCAACCCTTCGGTCATGTCGACTTTGGGCGTCCAGCCGAGTTGAGTCTTGAGCTTCCGATTGCTGTAGCGGGTGCGCTTCCAGTATCGGTGCCAGAGCCGGTGGTTAAACACCGGATCCAGCTGCCCTTCCGACCACGTGGAATATCGTTCCCACAAATAACAACCGGTGTAACTCAGCCAGTGCGGCACATAAATCGACTTGAAGCTCCGGACATTGCGCTTGTACGCCCGCAGGAATTTCCAACTGGAAGGTAAATCGTCGTCCACCACATTGAACGCCTGCCCTTCGACGCCGCGCTTGAGGCCGGCCAGCGCAATCGCATCCGCGCAATTATCGACATAGGTGATGGGCAACGAATTGAATCCCCCCAAATGCATGAAGATGCCGAAGGTGCCGATTCCCACCCGGCCCGTGATGGCGGGATTTCCCGGACCGAGGACATATCCCGGCCGCACGATCACGTACGGAATGCCAAACCGGTTGCAGTACTCGGCAACGATTTCGTCCTGCTTGATTTTTGCGAACGAGTAAGCATCGCCGCACAGATGGGCTTGCGCTTCGATGGAACAGGATTCGTCCAGCAGGTTGCCTTGCGGTTTATGCCGGTTGCTATAGACGGCAAAGGAACTGACTGTCACCAGGCGTTGCAGCGAGCGCGGTCCGGACGCAGGTTCCGCCGCCGCTTCGATCAGGTTCCGGGTGGCGACCACGGAATTCATGTAGGCGTCGGGAAACGACTTCTCGCCCCGTCCCGCCGCCAGATGGTAGATGAGCTTTACATCCCGCGTGGCGGCGGCGCAATCCTCGCGCGCCAGCAGGTTGCCGGTGAGCACCTGAATCCGCGTGTCGCCGGCGTGATCGCGCAATGCTTCGAGTTTCGCCGCTTTGCCCGGCAGTCGGGTCAGGCAACGCAGATTCCGGAATCCCCGGTCCAGCAGATTCCGCACCAGGCGTATCCCGATAAAGCCGCTCGCTCCGGTAATCAGGATGGGATCGTCGGGACCAAATAATTCCCCGGCCGATAATGCAAATTCATTTTGCAGACTGCGGCCGTTTCCGTTGCTGTCGGTAACGTTATGCATGAGGTGTCGGTTCGTGGTTGCCTTTAACCGGACTTCAGGATGGACTTCAAGCGCGCGACCGCAGCGTCTTGCCGGTGAGAAACTGCTTCAGCCGTTGCATCTGTTCGTGCTGGGTGAATTTCGCCATTTCATCGGAAACCGGGCGCTCGACGCCGCGCACGACCGACCACATGTAGCCGAGCAGCAGGGCCACTCCACCGACCAGGTAGGGCGGATGCGTCATCTGATACGCGGTTCGGAACACTTCCCAAAGCGGATGGCTGCCGACGGCATAGTCCTTCGCGCCATCCTTGAATCTCGCTTTCAGCACGCCCTGCTCGGCGGTGCTCATCCGGCGGTGGTGAAAGTACATTTTCTCGGTGAAGGTTCTGGTCTTCCATCCCTTCATGCGGGCGGCGATATTCGCAATCCGGTCAATGGCCCCGCCCTTTACCGGGACATAGCCGCCAATCTCCTCATAACACTGGCGGCGAAATAACTGGCAGATCCCGGTAACATGCTCGATGCTCACAAAACGATAATCGTACTTGTCTCCCCCCGCTTCCCGGAATGCCGTTCCCACCAGCCCGAGTTGGGGATCGTCGGCAAGTTTCTGCAGCAGGAACGCGAAGAAGTCTTCCTCGAACGAGGCATCGCCATCGACGCTGCCCAGCGCGTCGAAGCGCATGTCTTGCACGCGGGCGTAGCCGGCGTTGAAGGCCAGCACCTTGCCCGCGAAGTTGCGCTCGGTGCGCTCCGGCATCCGCACCAGCTCGATCCAGGGATTGTCCCCGAGATACTTGCCCACAATCTCGTCCGTGCCATCGGTCGATCCATCGCTCACGATCACCCACTTCAGCGGATGAACCGTCTGCGCCACCACCGACTTAAGCGTCAGTTCGATGTATTGCGCCTCGTTGCGCGCCGGAGTGATCAGCACGTAGGTCGGAAGCGTTGCCATACTCTATACCTGGACCGCGTCTCCCGCGCGATCCGCTTGGTCGGGCAGCCGCTTCTGCGCTGGTTCCGGGGACCCGCCGGAAGCGCGCATGAGTTCCACCAATGCCAGCAGCATCCAGGCCTGCGACCATCGCATATACGACGTCCGCACCTTCCCCAGCCGCAGCACCCGGTAATAGAAGAACCCGCGATCGTCCCACAGGTTGTTCATCGCCCAGCTGAAGACCGAGTGGGCCAGGCGGACATTTTCCGGGGCCGCGTTTTCCGGTGCGGCGTCCGGACTCAAATCCTTGAACTCGAGCAGAGTGATGATGCTCTGGGCCACGCAATGGATGTCGACGGGATAGGTGCGGTTGTGGAAGTATCGGGGAGCGCCGTCGTCGCGGAAGAAGTGGGCTTTATAAAAATCAAACCCTTTCCGGATGGCGCCGTCGAACTCGCTCGTGCCCAGATCGCGAGCCATTGAATGCAATCCGCCCAGGTTGTATCCGGTGTGAAAATTGTCCACCCACTGCTGCTTGGGCGACTCGCCATACGGCCAGGAGCCGTCCGGCCGCTGCTTGGCCGCCGAATAGCGCGCCGCCCGCAGCGCGGGGGCGAGGAATTTCTCCTGCCCGGTGTGTTTGTAGACTCGACACAACAAGGCGGCGGCCAGGAAATTCGCGTTGTGCACGTGGCTGCGCTGCGATGGCAGAGGATAGCAGAAGCCCGCTACTTCCCTGCCTTCACTCCAGTAAAGCTCGTGCAGAATGTATTCCGCCGCGCTGACCGCCATCTCCAGAGGTTGCGGTTGCTGGCCAAGTTCATAGAGATCGAGCAGCGCGGCGCCGACAAACATCGTGCATACCAGGTTGGGCGCTCCCCGAGGCACGAGGATGGTGCGCGTCTGCCACGGAAAACTGTATCCCCAGCACCAGTATCTGGGATCGGGAGAGCGCAGCGCGACCAGTCGCTCCAGCAGCGACGCGACGATCTCTCCAGTTTGGTTCGCGCCCAGTTCCGGAGCCTTCAGCAACGCCGACAAAAACAGCGCCATGCCTTTTGGGTTTTGCGTCTTTTCCACCCGCAACAGGCCGCGCACGTTGATCGGACTGCGCTTCAGGAGCTGGGTCAGCGCGATTTGCGGGATCCGGGACTGCAACACCGGCAACGCCATAAAGAGCCGGCTGTTCAAGGCGTCATAAGGATCGTAGCCCGCCCAGTCGTTGGCGCGGCAGTAGGCAAACAGCTTCCGCGCCGCGGTCTCGACGTCCGGCAATGAATTTCGGTCAGCGTTCATGATGGGCAAGCGCAAGGGCAGGACAGCGGGCCTTGGCGGACTTCATCCGATGGGTACAGGGTCGGACGCGCCCGGTTTCTTGGCCGCGCGACTCGCGCTTTGTGCGGCCGGCTCGGCGGCGTGAGCCACCCGTCCAATCTCAACGTATTCGAATCCCTGCGCCGCCAGCTGTTCCTTGACCGGAGCCAGCATATTGCGCCCGTCGATGATCAGCCGGCGGTGGAGCAACGAGCCCAGCCGTTCCCAGTCGAGCGTCCGGAACTGGTCCCATTCGGTCAGGATCAGGACGGCTTCGGCGCCCCGAGCCGCCTCGTAGGGGTCTTCGGAAAACTTCACGCCCGCAATTTGGCGCCTGGCGTTCGGCATGGCTTCGGGATCGTATACCTGCAGGTCGGCGCCCTCGGCAAGCAGTTGCTGGATCACCGCCAGCGATGGAGCAAAGCGGATGTCGTCGGTATTCGGCTTGAAGGCCAGGCCCCAGAGGGCCAGCTTCTTGCCGCGCAAGACCCACACCTCCTGCCGTACCTTGTCGACGAATTTGGCGATGCGCGCGAGATTGACTTTCTCCACTTCCTTGAGCAAGGAGAAATCGCAGCCCGCTTTTTCCGCAATCCGGACAAAGGCCTGCAGGTCCTTCGGAAAACAGAATCCTCCAAAGCCGATGCCGGGACGCAGAAAAGCCCGTCCAATCCGCCGGTCGAGGCCAATTCCCTCGGCCACTTTTTCCACGTCGGCCCCGCTCGCTTCACACAGGTCGGCGACCATGTTGATGTAGGAAATCTTCATGGCCAGAAATGAATTGGAGGCGTGCTTGATGATTTCCGAACTGTTGGTGTCGGTCACCAGGAAGGCGGGCCTGGTCCGGGAGATGCAATTCTCATGCACCGGGCAGGCGAAAGTCTGTTCCAGCACCGGGCGGTACACTTCGCGAAACTGGTCCTCGGCGCGCTTCGATTCCACGCCCACCACGATGCGGTCGGGGTGAAAAAAATCCTCCAGCGCCGAGCCCTCGCGCAGAAATTCGGGATTGGAAGCCACTTCGTAATCGAGCTGCTGCGAACCGTAGAGAGCGAGTTCGCGCTTGATCTGCCGCGCCGTCTGCACCGGCACCGTGCTCTTCTCGACGATCAGCCGGTAGCCCCGCGCCCGCGCGGCAATTTCGCGGGCGACCGTCTGAATGGCCGACAAATCCGCTTCCCCGTTGCTCAGCGGAGGCGTGCCCACGCAAATAAAAATCGCCTCCGAACGCTCGATGCCGGTCTCGGTCGCGCCAAATTCAAGCCGCCCCGATTGACAGTTCCGGGCCACCAGTTGCGCCAGATGCGGCTCGAAAAACGGGATCTGGCCCTGCTGCAGCAATCCCAGCTTGGCTTGGTCGCTATCGCTGCAATACACCTGGTGGCCAATCTCGGCCAGGCATGCGGCCGTCGTCAGCCCAACGTATCCTGCGCCCACAATCGATAGTTTCACACCAACTCCAGTCTGCGGTTCAGAAAGCGCGGCAGGACGGATGCGATGCCCCGCCCTTCGCCTGAAAACCGGCCTCGCTCAGCCCTTGGTTTCGAGTACTGCAATGATATGGTTGACGACGGCGTCGAGCGTGCCCCGTTGTTTCGATCCGGAAATCACACTCTTATCGCGGGCCACCAACTTCAACTTCTCCCGGACGTCGTTTACGCTTTGCAGCAGGACCAGCCGGCCCGTCGCCGCCAGATGTTTGTCGACCGCTCCCATGGTCCCGCGGAACAAACTGTACACTGGAATTCCCAGAGCCGCGGCTTCGCGGTTCATCGTGCCTCCGCCGCTGATCACCACGTCCGAATACCAGATCAGGTCTAACCCATCGACGGCGCGCTTGGGGACGATTATTCTTCCCGCCGCGAACAGATCCGGGACCGCCTGGCGCAATTCCGCTTCCTGCTTGGGCGTCCGCGGCAGCAGAACCGTCTTGACCTCGGGACGTTCGCCCAGCATCTTGAACACTTCGAGCAACAGCGTTTCCGCCTCGGGGTTGTGGTAGTGGGCTTCGGTGGCCGGCGGCCGGATGGTGACCACGACATCGGCCGAATGAAGGCCAAGAATGTCTTTCACCGAGGGATCGGGATGGAAAAAAGGAGTGTAAACATCCTCCTTGATCCCGGGATACTGCAGAATGTGGTCCGGCGCCATCCCGTCCTTCTTGAAAATGTCGGACGGCACCACGTCGGGCGTCATCACCCATTTCTTGTCGGCCGAGCCCAGAAACTTGCCCAGTCGGTGATCGGCGTATTCGTAGTCCGCAATGGTGATGCTCGGAATCCCCAGCATCGCGGACAATGCCAGTAACGACCGGGAGCCGTGCGAGACCCCAATGGTGGGCTTTTCGCGCAAAACAAAGGGCGCCATCTGCAGCACCCGAATGCCCAGCCCCGCTACCTTGGCGACGCGATGCTTGCCGTAGTGGTGCCCGATCTTGCGGTACTTGAACCCCGCCATATCCGCCAGTTCGCAGACCTGAAAACAGTCGCGGGCGGTCAGCACCACCTCGCATCCCCGCTTTTCCAGTTCGTCGATGATGGGAGCGAAGAAAGGTATGTGCGGAGAGTTTTCCAGGTCGATCCAGACCTTTCGGTCCGGCCGCGATTGTTTCCCCGGGCGCTCTCCGCCCCGAACCCCGCCGGTGGCGGCGCTTGGCTCCGGCTCGATCTTTCTGGCTGACTGAGTTGGCGGCATTTAGTCCCCTACGGTAGCCAGGCGCGAAACGCATTCCACCGTCTGCTCGACGACCCGCGCCAACATCGCTTCCGTCAGTCCGGGAAACATCGGGAGCGAAAGAATCTCGGCCGCGACCCGCTCCGTAACCGGGAAATCCCCCTGCTTATACTGGCCCCCGGCATAGGCTTTCTGCAAGTGCAGTGGGATGGGATAGTGAATGCCCACGCCGATCCCCGCCGCCTCCAGATGATGCTTCAACTGCTCGCGGTCCGCAACCCGGACGACAAATAGATGGTACACGGCTTTTGACCAGCTGGGCTCGTAAGGAAGGATGACGCCTTCCCGATTCCCGATGAGCTGGCGATAGCGTTCCGCGTGCTGCCGCCGCTTCTCGTTCCATTCGGGCAGGTGCTTCAGTTTCACGCTGAGAAATCCGCACTGCATGGCGTCCAGACGCCCGTTGTAGCCTTCGACATCGTGGTAATACTTCTTGGCCTGGCCATGGTCGCGCAACATGCGGCATTTCCGGTCGATTTCAGCGTCGTTGGTGGTGATCGCTCCCGCCTCGCCGCAGGCGCCCAGATTCTTCCCCGGGTAAAAGCTGAAGGCCGCCGCATGGCCGATCGACCCGGCCCGCTTCCAGCAGTTATCGCGGCGCGAAAAGTATTCCGCCCCGTGGGCCTGGCAGGCGTCCTCGATCAGAATCAGGTTGTATTTCTTGACCAGGTCGCAGATGGGATCCATGTCCGCCATCTGCCCATAGAGATGAACCGGGACTACGGCCTTCACCGGCTTGCCGCTTTTCCGGTGCACCAGCGACCCGGAGCGCGGCTCGCATTCCAGCTCCAGAAAGCTCTTCAGTTTCGCCGGATCCATGTTGTAGGTGCGTTCGTCGATGTCCACAAACTCGATTTGCGCTCCCGCCTGGGAGATCGCCTCGGTGGTGGCAATGAACGTGTGCGGCACCGTGACCACGACGTCGCCCGCCTTCACTCCCGCCGCCATCAGCGCGAAGCGGAGGGCGTCGGTGCCGCTGTTGACCGCGACCGCGCGACTGCTGTGGCAGAACGCGGCAAATTCTTTTTCAAATCCTTCCACCAGCGGGCCGCCGATAAATCCGGCGCCGCGGATTACCTTCTGAAAAATCGCAGTCAGTTCCGCTTCCAGCTCGACGTGCGGGGTGACCAGATCAAGAAAGGGAATATTTTGCGAATGATTCACTGTGCTACCTCCGTTTCAATTTGACGCAGAATTTTTGCTGGAACACCGGCCACGATCGTGTTCGCCGGAACATCTTTTGTGACCACCGCGCCCGCTCCCACGATGGCATTCTCGCCAATGCAGGTATTGGCGAGGATGGTCGCCCCCGAACCGATCGAGGCTCCTTTTTTCACGATGGTTTTCGCCACCTGCCAGTCGGCTTCGGTCTGCAGACCCCCCGCCGCCGTGGTCGCGCGCGGATACAAGTCGTTGATGAACATTACGCCATGGCCGACGAAGACGTTGTCTTCAATCGTGACGCCTTCGCAGATGAAGGTGTGGCTCGAGATCTTGCAGCGTTTGCCCACCGTGGCGTTCTTCTGAATCTCGACAAAAGCGCCGATTTTACTTTCGTCGCCCACTTCACAGCCGTATAAGTTGATGAATTTCGAAAGCTTTACATCCTTCCCCAGCTTCACATCAGCGGCAATCGACAGGTAAGGATTCACCGCCGCCGCAACCTCGTTCACCACCTTGCTCATAAGTTCGCTCTCCCCGGGAACTAACTGCTAAAACTCACCGCTTAGACTTACCGCCAAAACCCCTTTTTTCCTCGACCCCAATCTCAATCGCAATTGCAATCCGCGGGCTGGAACGATGGCTAGGATGAGGGCTGGCCCGCCGCTGGACTGGCCGCGGCCGCAACCGGCCGCTGCGGCGACGAAACGCCGCCCAGTGCCAACTCTCGATGGAGACGGGCCAGAGCGGCTTTCATGTCCGCCCGCGGCAGCACAAACGAGATGCTGCTATCCGAGGCCCCCTGCACCGTCGCGAAGAGGCTCACGTTTTCCTGCCCCAGCGCGGCCAAGGCTCGCGCCATGGTTTGCGAGGCGGCCCGCAGATTCTGCCCCACCAGGGTAATGACCGAAACCGCCGAAGCCATCACCGTGTGCTCCACTCTTTCATGCATCAGGTCCCGCGAAAATTCATGGCGCAGGGCCTCGACCGTGCGCTCGGCCAGGGCGGAGGGAACCACCAGGCAGACTTCTTGCTGCGCGGAAGACTGCGCGATCAGGAGCACATCGGCCCGCACCGCCGCCGCCGTGACCACGGTGCGCGCCAATGCGTCCGGCACGCCTTCGGTTCCAGGACCCGCGACCGTGATCAGCGCGGCATCCCGCATCGCCGCCATCGCTTTCACTCCGCCCGGGCTCGGCGCCGGCCTCGATGTAATCTTGGTTCCGGCATCGTCCGGCGCAAACGTATTGCGAATCCAGACCGGAATGCCCCGGTCCATCACCGGACGAAGCGTCTTCGGATGCAGAACCTTGGCGCCAAAGTAGGCCAGTTCCGCAGCCTCGCGATAGGAAATCTCCGGGATGGTCGAGGTCTTCGCCACCAGCCGCGGATCGGCCGTCAGCAGACCGGAGACGTCGCTCCAGATCACCACTTCATCGGCGTTCAGAGCCGCCCCCAGAATCGTTGCCGAGTAGTCGGACCCGCCGCGGCCGAGCGTCGTCACCACGCCCTCCTCGGTGGCGCCAATAAAACCCGTCACCACCGGCACGATATCTTCCTGCAGCAGGGTGAGGGCGCGCGTCTGGCAGCGGGACCGGGTAAGATCGATCCAGGGCTCCGCTCCGCCATGATAGGAATCGGTAACAATCAGTTCGGTCGCGTCGATGGCCTCGCTCGCGACTCCCGCTTCGGCCAGCGCGGCCGCTAGCAGCGGGGCGCACAGGCGCTCGCCAAGTCCGGAAACCGCGTCCAGGGTGCGCGCGGTCAACTCGCGCAAAAGCGCCGTGCCATGACACTGACGCTCCCCTTCCGCCAGGATGGTCTGCAGCGCGCTCCGCAGACGCTGCTGCTCGGACACCGAGCCGATCAGCACCCTGATCACTTCGTCGTGCTGCTTCCGCAACCCCTCGAAAATTTCGGCAACCGCGCTTTCGTTCCCCGCTTTTGCCAGTTGCGCCGCCTCGATCAGCCGATTGGTGACACCGCTCATCGCGGAAACCACGACGGCGACCCTGGCGGCGCGCGCGGCCGTCCGGATAATCTCGACTACCTTCCCGATGCAAACGGCATCTCCCACCGAGGTGCCGCCGAACTTCATCACTTGCAATGGCTTGGTCATCGGCAATGGCTCCGTCGCAATGACTTGGTCATCGCGCCGTAATCCTGTTTGCGGCGCTTTCGGGCGGAGTTTGCGCCCCCCCCACTTGTGCGGCCGCGGCTTTCACCGAAGGCGGCGCCAGCGCCGTTCCCCGGCCGCGTTCCCCGCGCCCGTACCACGCACTCTGCTGCCGGCTCCGGCGCATGCAGGCGTGAACCAGTTCGGGCGTGCCCCACGGAACGTCGTGATAGGCGGAGCGCAGGAATTCGCTCTGCGGATCTCGCGCCCACTCCTGCGGAAACAGCGCAATCGTGTCGTTGGCGGTGACGGCCCGGGCGGCCACGCTCGGATGTCCCGTAACCGCGGCCCACAACGCCGCCGGAAGGTCGCGTCCCGCGCCGAGCGCAAGGTGCCCGACCTGGGTGGCTCGGGGATTGATTTCGATCAGGTAGGCGTTCCCGGTGTTTGCTTCCAGCATGAAATCGAACCCGCATATGCCCGAAAGACCCATGCGACGGACCATCGTCTGCACCGCGGCTGACATTTCCGGGTTTTCCATCGAGCGCACCACCGTAGCGTGTCCCGCCGCACTCGACTTGCGAAGAACTTCAAAATGGAGGCTCGCAAGAACATCGCCCTTCCAGCACGCCACGGTGCTGTTCGCCTCGTGTCCCTCGATAAAATCCTGCGCGCTGACCGCCGGCTTCCGCCGCGACAGCGCCGGCCAAAGCAGAGTCCGATCCTGATCCAGCAGCGCCCGCTTCAAGGCGCGGGCCAGAAGCGGAGCTGAATGAAGTTGCCCATACGCAGACTGCGCCTCCACGGCGGTGCGCACAATCCGCACCCCCTCGCCTCCCGAAGTGCCATCCGCCTTCAGCACGGTCGGAAACCCGGCCCGCTCAACCCAGCGCCCCAGATCGTCGCCGGTCGCAAGGAGTGCGGTTTCCGGCACTCGGATTCCTTCCTCACGGGCGAGTTTCATGAAAGCGCCGCGGGCCTGCGCGACCGCGAACGCCGCCGGCGCCCCCAGCGAGCGCTCAATCACATTTCCAAGCAGACTCCCGAGTTCCTTCGAGCCGCCGGCATACGCTTCTCGCCGGCGGTGGAGTTCGTGCAGCTGCTCGGTGGCCAGATCGTCGCCGGACACAATGAGGTCCGGCTTCGCGGTGGCAATCGCGCGCGCCAGCGCGGCCAGCGGCGCCAGACCGCGATAGGCGTAGGTCCGGCTGGCGGCCTCCGTGGTATGCACCGGATGCTGGCGAGGACACAGCGCTTCCACCCGAAATCCGGCATTCCCGAGGGCCACCGCCAAGCGCGCCGTGGGCACCCAGTTCTTCGTCGTTACCAGCAATACCGTTGGTTTCACGGAAGGGTTCTTGGCTTCTGCGGGTGGCGGACGCGGCGTTCAGGACCGCGCCTCTCAACGTTTGGGTCAACCAGTTTAGGGTGAATCAGTTTAGGGTGAATCAGTTTAAAGTGAACCAGCTTAAGGTGAACCAGCTTAAGGTGAATCAGGTCAGTGTCAACCAGGTCAGAGATAGACCAGCTTTCCCCGATGCCGCAAGGATTCCGATGCCGCCTCTAACATCTGGACCACGCGCAGGCCGGCGACGCCGTCATTCGAAGCTTTGTGGCCCTTCGCAATGCACTCGATGAAATAATTCAGTTCCAGCCGCAGAGCCTCGACTTGCTCCACTTGCGGAGCCCACATATCCCCCGAACGGTAGCTGACCAGCAGGTTGTAGACCCCCTCCTGGCTCTTGACATCCACGCCCTTGTCGTAAATCTTGAGCTTCTCGTCGGCCTCCAGGTCGTTCCAGACCAGCATCTTCTTTTCGCCGCCGATCAGCGTGGTTCGCACTTTCACCGGCGAAATCCAGTTGACATTGACGTGCGCGATCATCTTGTCGGGGTAGTAAGCGGTGATGAACGCGATGTCCTCAAACTCGTTGACGTGGGCCTGGCCGGTGGCCGAAATGGCTTCTGCGTCTTTATGGATCAGGTCGTTCATGATCGAGAGGTCGTGGGGCGCGAGATCCCAAATCACGTTGCAGTCATGCTGAAACAGCCCGAGGTTGACCCGGGTCGAATCGTAGTAGTAGAGCTTGCCCAGCGTCCCCTCCTTGAGCAGTTTCTTGATCTTTCGAACCGCGCCCGTAAACAGGAAGGTATGGTCGACCATGATCTGCAGATGCTTCTGCTCGGCCAGGTTGATCAACTCCTCGGCTTGCGCGGCTTTGCTGGTGAACGGCTTTTCCACGAACACGTGCTTACCGTTCTTGAGCGCGGCCTTGGCCAGTTCGAAGTGCGTCCACACCGGAGTGATCACCGCGATGGCATCGATGTCGGCGGAATTGACCAGTTCGTGGAAGTCGCTGTGGACCGGAATCCCGGGATGCGCCGCCTGTATGCGCTTGCGGGCGGCGGGAGTCTGGTCGCAGATCCCGACTACCTCGCAGCCTTCGAGCGAGCGCAGATTGCGAACAATGTTAGGACCCCAGTAGCCGTAGCCGACTACCCCAAAACGAATCACGGAGGATTTATGCGGCTGCTCGATTTTATGAGACGGATCGATCGTGGCGCTCTTTGTAACCAGATTATTTGTCATTTTGAGGTTCGCCGATAAGATTTCAGGGAATTGGGCACAGGATCAAGGAACGGACGTCAAATCAAGAGATCATGAAATCGAGAGATCATGAAGGTCGGGAACTAACACGCGCCGTCTCCGCCCATCACGGCTTTGGGAGTCTGCAACAGAATCTTCAGGTCGAGCAGGGGAGAACAATCGCGGGCATAACGCAAATCCAGCCGCACCATGTCGTCAAATTCCACCCGGCTGCGGCCATGCACCTGCCACAGTCCGGTAATGCCCGGCTTCGCCTCCAGCAGGCGGCGGCGATGCCAGGTTTCGTAGGCTTCGACTTCGTAGGGCACCGGGGGACGGGGCCCGACCAGCGACATTTCGCCGCGCAGCACGTTGATCAGTTGCGGCAGTTCATCCAGGCTGGAGCGCCGCAACACCCTGCCCACGGGCGTGATCCGCGGATCGTTGGTCAGTTTGAAAACGCCCGCTCCCTTGCCGTCGACGGACTTCTTTTTCGCCTGGCCGGCAATCAACTGGCGAACATATTCCTGGTGCTCGCTGGCGTCGTTATTCATGTACATGGAACGGAATTTCAGAAACGTAAACGGTGTGCCATGCTCGCCAATCCGCTTTTGCCGGAACAGGACGGGCCCGTTTGAAGTCAGTTTGACCGCCGCCGCGATGATCAAGAACACCGGCGACAACATGGCCAGCAGCGCCAGACTGCCCAGCACGTCGATCATGCGCTTGGTGGCGCGGCCCAGCCAGTTCGCCCGCTGCCGCTTTTCGAGATCCGGGTAGAGCGTCGGGTTGCTGGGACGATCCATCTCCTCCGAATCCCAGTCATCTGGAAACACGTGAAAGGAAAACTTGATGCGGCTGAACTCATCGCTGTCCAACTGGTCCCGCAGAATGGAGCCGATTCGCGACAGGATCGTGCTCAGCACGGCATTGCTTTCCAAGGCAATCTCGGTGAACATCACGCCCACCACGGCGCCCGAGCGGTACCAGCCCGTAACATCGGTTTCTCGGGTCGCGCCACGCAGGGCGGATAGCGTGTCCAGCAGAAGCCGGCCCTGCCGGTCCCCGGGCTGAGTGCGCCCGGTATCGATAAGCAGGAGCACGAACGGACGTTGCGACCGCTCACTGCGCTTGCGCTCGCGGGCGATGATGCGATGAAAAGTCTCTTCGCTCAGCACTTCGCCGGGCCCGGACGGGCCTTGCGATCGCGAGAGCTCCGGAGGACGGGATACCGATGCTGTGGGACGGCTTGCCACGTGTAGCTCCTTGCTGTGCCAGGGAGACGATCCCATGGGCGCAGCCTGCAAAATGTCGTGCATTGGGGGAGGAGTTACCAGCCTAGCCGGGGAAACTAGGAAGATTCAGCCTGCATTGTACAACCTAATTCTACTCTGGTTAGCTATATTTTCTTCTCTACTACTCCTGCTCGTTTTCCGGGGAACCGAAGCCTTCCCGGCTGGGCATCACGGCCTGACCGTAACGCGAATAATAACTGTTGTGATCGCTGCGGCTGCAACTGTTGACCACCACTCCCAGCAAGGTGTCGCGATCGAACGCATCCAGAGCCCGCTCCACGATTTTCTTCTCGCTGAACCCTTCGCGGATCACCAGCAAAACTCCGTCCGCCTCTTTCATCCAGAACGTCGTATCGGCCACCGGAACCACCGGGGGGGTGTCGATGATGATCCAGTCGAAGAATTCGCCCAGCCGGTCGAGCAATTCCGGAAGCCGTCCGCCCTGCATCAGTTCCAGCGGGTTCTCGGGTGCGGTTCCGGCGGGAAGCACCCAGAGACCGGTGCCGCCCAGTTTGTAAACCACCTCGGACAGTTCCCGGTCGCCGCGCAGACACTCGCTTAATCCGGGCGTGGACCGGTCAAAACCGAAGCGGCTGGCCACGGTCGGACGCCGCAAGTCTCCGTCCACCAGGAGCGTCTTCAAGACTTTGCTGCGCGACTGATTGAGCGCCAGATTGGCGGCCACCAGACTCTTCCCTTCCTCCGGAGCCGTACCGGTCACCACGATCTTCTTGAGCTTCCGGCGCTCGCGCATGTGCCGCAGCTTGAGACCCAGCACCCGAAATTTCTCCGCCGCCAGTCCGCCCTGTTCGGTCATGCAAACCAACCGGGAGTCCGGCGAAAGCGCCGCCAGGATGACCTTCGCATGGGAAAACGGCTTTGCCACCGGGGGCTCCGCTGGGGCTGCCGCCGCCAGTTCGGCAACCAGTTGCGGACGCGCCGGTTCGGCCCCGCGCAGAAGATCGACCACCGAGTCGGCGGCATTCGGAGGGCTTCCGCCAGATCGCTCGGCCTCGGCACGCTGTAACGCTTCAAATATATAGCTCATGCTGTCGCGCTCATAGTGTATCGCTCATGCTGTATCGCTCATCCTGCATCGATCATGCTGCATCGATCACGCTGCATCGATCATGGAGAAGAAACCTGTCTGCCCTGATTCGGTGGCTGAGTTGCGGTTCAGACTGGGCCCGCCAGTGCACACTGCACCTAATATTACTGCAGCCGGCCCTTGCTCTCGTTTCGCTGCATGCGGTCATGCACTTCGAGTAGCGTCTTGACCGCCAGCAGCAGTTCATTCTGCTCTTTCTGCTCTCTTTCGCTGACTTTTTCGCTGATTTTCGAGGGATGCGATCCGCCATTGCTCTTCAGGTCGACGCTCTTCGGGTCGGGGGCCGCGACCGTGAGCCGCAAATCGCGCGCCACACCGTCGACAATCTCCGGCGTAATGGCCGCCGCCTGCTTCGCATAGCCCGCCAGCAGCGAATTCTCGCTGATGGTGTTGATGAGCCGGGGAATGCCTCGGGAGTGGCGGAAAACCGCCTCCATCGTGGCCCCGGAAAAAATCTGGTTCTCCGCCGCCGCCCCGGCAATCTGCAGCCGCCGGTTCATATACTGCCGGGTCTCGTCCAGAGTGAAAGCTTCCAGATGGCAGCGCAGCGCAATCCGTTGCTTGAGCTGACGGAGTTCGTGAGAATCCAGCTTCTGGTCGAATTCCGGCTGACCCGCCAGCACAATCTGCAGCAGCTTCTGCTGCGAAGTTTCGAGGTTGGTCAACAACCGTATCTCTTCCAGCACTTCCGGCGACAGGTGGTGCGCCTCGTCCACCACCAGCATGGTGGTCAAGCGCTTCTGATGGCGCTGCAGCAGAAATTCATTGAGCTCGTGAATCATCTCGTCTTTGGCCTTGCCCTTGGTCGGCAAGCCGAAGTCGCCGAGGATATAGCGGATGAATTCCAGCGGCGAAAGCGAGGGATTGAAAATCAGAGCGAATGCCACCTCGCGGCGCTGCAGCAATCCCAGCAGCGAGCGCAGAATGAGCGTCTTCCCGGTGCCTACCTCGCCGGTCAGAACGACAAATCCGCGGTGCGCCGTCACCCCGTAATACAAAGAAGCGAGGGCTTCGTTGTGCCGCGTCGTCGGGAACAGGAACGACGGGTCGGGCGTGATTTCGAACGGATTCCGCTGCAGCTTGTAGAAGCTCTTGTACATGGTTCCCTAGCCGTACAGATAGGTAACTGCCGAACCTAACGCAATGAAAGCCAGCGCGACCACCGCCGCTCCGCCCGCCATCCAGGCATTGCGCCGGTTCATGAACTGCTCATCCAGACTCTCGATGGGCGGGATTTCCGCGACCACGTCAAACGGCACCAGCTTCTTGATCTCGCGTTCGCTGTAGATCTTGGCGCTGAACGTCTCCGTGGCAAAGGCGAAGCAGATACCGAGGACCAGCCCGAAGGCCACGCCCGCGGCGCTCAACAGAAGGCGGTTCGGCTTGGATGGCCGCACTGGAAGATTCGGAGGGTCGAGCATGCGGAAGCGCTCACCCTTCTGCGTCTTCTCCAGGTCGGTTGACATCTCCGACTGGTTCTTCTTGGCCAGCAGCGCTTCGTAATCGGTCTTCGACTGATCGTAGTCGCGCGTGATCTCGGCGAACTGCTGCTCCATCACCGGCGCCATGTTCAAGCGCGACTGGTACTCGTTAATCTTCATTTGTGCGTCTTTGGTTTCGGCTTCGCGAGTGGCGATTTCGAGACGGTTGGCCTTGAGCTGGCTCTCCATCTCGTAAAGGGGCCCGTTCTTCGGGTCGAACGACGCCTCCGGCGCGGGGTTGTTGGCGTGGTTGTTCATGTCCGCCACCACCCGCTTGCGCGTGTTTTGCAGGATCGCGATCTGTTCTTTGGTCTTGCGCACGTCGGGATACTTGTCGGTGTAATGCGCCGACAGATCCGCCAGCTGCGCGCGCAGCTGATCGAGCTGCTTGTCGATTTCGGCGAGACCGGTCTGCCCGCCCTCGGCTTTCGAACCGCCGCCCATCGAACGGTATTGATTGACCAGCGATTCCAAATAGGTGTTCTGCTGTTTGGCCCGGTTGAGCGCGTCCTCGTTCGACGCCATCGACGTCTGCAGACCCGCCAGGATCTGCAGGTTGCTTTGCGTCTGCGTCGGCAACTCGCCCAGATGCTGATCTTTGAACGCGCGCATTTTCGCTTCCTGATCCGCCAGTTTCGCGCGCGCCTGTTCGACCTGTTCCGCCAGGAAGCTGGTGGTGTTCTCGGCGGACTTTTGCCGTTCTTCGAGATTCTCGGTGATGAACAGATTCGCCAGTTCGTTGGTCGCCTGCTGCGCCATCTTCGGGTTGCCGTTGGAGTAATAGATATTGAAGGCCGACAGCTTGCGATCGTCGCCGCGCGAAAGCTCGATCTCGATGTCCTTGCGCATCTTTTCCACCAGCTCCTCATCGCTCTTGCGCTTCCGATCCTTCGCATAAAGGCCGAGGCGGTCGATGATGTGGAGCAAGCGGGTCCGGCTCAGAATCTGCTCGGTAATACTGTCAAGCTGATGCTGAATGTCCGTGTCGATATTCGAGACTACGTATTTCTCCGGCACCGAGGGCGACTCCACCAGAATGAGCGTGCCCGATCGGTAGGTCGGAGGGATCAGCCAACTCAGGCCCCACACCAGCAGCCAGCCGCAGAAAAACGGCACCAGAAAATGATACCGCCGCCGGCGGATAATGCCCTGAATCTCGGTAAGATCGAGTGGTTCGCTTGATTCTTGCAGTTCTTCTTCCATGGTTCACAATCCTAAGGGTTTAGCCCACTGATATGACAGGGTAACAAAAAATCGGTTGCGGTGCGCGTCGTAGGTTGGGCTGGGCGCGGGCAGGCCCGCTTCCTGTTCCAGATCGTGCGAGTAGCCCATCCGGAGCCCGACGCTTTTGCCCACGTTGCGCTCCAGCGAAACTCCGAACGATGTCAGATTAATCGAACTGGCGCTGCTCGGCGACAGCAGCAGCAGCGCGTGGTTGCTGCCGTGACTGGCAGTAACCGCCGCCGCCCACCCCGGAACCAGCTCGCGGCGCAGGTTGGCATACACGTTCTGCAACCGCACCGCGCCTAAAATACCGCCGCCGTCGCTGACGCTCCGCGAATATCCACCAAAAACATTGGTGCGCTGGTCCCGCCAGCCGCCTTCGGCCCCGCCCGACAGCGACCACACGTTGGGCGAGGTTCCAGCCACCAGCAGACCCTGGTTTTCGGAGTACTGCGGGCCGACAAAACCCGTCAAAGTAAACCGGTTCGAGAGGTTGAGGGTGTTCACCGCCAGGAAACTATGCACCCGGGATTCGCCGCCATTGAAGGTGATCCGCGCCACCCGGTAGGTGGCTCCGCCCCAGTCGTCGCGAAAGATCCGGTGCAGCCAGAAGGCCGATCCGGATGAGGTTTCGGAATCCGTCAGCGGGGTGCTCGATTGCGTACTCGTCGGGACATTGGTGAAATGCAAATCGTAAAAGGAGCCGCTGGCCCCGACCAGATCGTTCAAGGCAACGTGATAATTCGCCTCCACCGTGGTCGTGCTCGATCTTTCGGTCGCCAGAGGCGTCAGCAGACTCCCATTCGGTCCGCCGGAGCCCGTGACTCCCCCGACATTGCCCGAGTCAAAGAATCCCGTAGTCAGGTAAAAACTTTCCGCCACCCGCAGATTCACATGCGGGCTCAGCCGGTACTGGGAATCGAAAATCAGGCTATGCGAACCTTGGTTCTGGTTGGTGAACCGCTGGTTCACCGTCAGGCCGCCAGCATAGCCGAGCGCCCAGCGCAGGCGGGACGACGATTCCTCGATGCTCAGATTCGGAAAGATGGAAACGCTCGTGTTGCCCGCCGCACCGCTCGACAGCAGCAGAGGGTTGTCGTCATACGCCGCGCCCACATTCACCCCGGCGCGCAGATAGTTCTTTCGTTCCAGCTCCGCCAGGAATGCCGGAGAAATGCCGAGCCCCCCGAGCACCCCGGGAATCTGGGGCAGGGTCTTGCTGCTGTCTTCGTAACCGATCCCGGTGTCCAGTCCCGCCAGGTTCGAGACGGCGGCGGCCGGAGCCGTCCGCTCGCCGCTGTCGCTTGCATTCTCGACTGGCTGTACTGGCGCAGGCTGCTCCTGTCCGGCCGCCAACACCTGCAACCCGGCCACCACCCACGCGAGGATCCAACCGCTTCGAATGTTGCTCATCGCCAGAGCCAGAGAATGCTCATCGCCAGAATTACGGGACTACCACGGTATCGCCCGCCAGCAGGTGGATGTTCTCATCGGCGTTCTTGCCTTTGATCACGTCTTTATAGTTGAACGGCATTCGTTTCTCGGATCCGTCCGGCGCCGTGCGCAAAACATAAATCGCTTTCTGCTTGGCAAAGTCCTTAAAGCCCCCGGCCATGGCGATGGCATCGAGCACGGTCGTCGAACCGGTCAACAGATAAGCGCCGGGCCGCGACACCATGCCCAAAATGTTCACCTTCTGACTCTTGCTGTCGGTCACCATGACCGTCACTTCCGGTTCCGAAATGTAGTTCTGCAGGCGTTTGGTAATCTCCTGTTCCAGTTGTCGAGGCGTCTGCCCGGCCGCCTGCAACTCTCCAGCCAAGGGCAGCGAAATCTTACCGTCGGAACGCACCGGAACCGAACGCGAGATGTCGGGCTCTTTCCACACGCTGACAGCCAGAATATCGTTGGCGCCGATCAGATAAGAATTGTCGGACCGCGCGCTGCGAGCACTCTCGCCCGTCTTCTCCACGGAATTGTCAGCCACCGGCTTTTCCGGGGCTGCTTTGTCGGAGGCTGGTTTATCGGAGGCTGGCTTGTCCGCCTCCGGCTTGTCGGCGGGTGGTTTATCCGCCTCTGGTTTCTCGGCAACGGCTGCCGGCGGCGCGGTTGGAGGCGCGGAATCCGATTGCGCGAAGGCCGTGATCGACAACAGCAGCAAGAGGGAAAGCACCAGCGAAATTCGATGAGCCATCATAAAGTTCTGTCGTTCTGCTATCTGCGTCCGTATGGAAGAAGCTGATTCCGGTGCGGTACTTCAATCCTATCTGCTGCGCGCCGAACAGTTCAATCCCACGCACAGTAGAGCCACTTCCCGGGGCGGCTATTTCGCCTGCCGCAAATCGTCGGCATCAAAAATGCGCGCCGATTCCGCGGGCGGCACCAGGTGGTATTCCTGAATCTTGTAGAGCAGGGCCCGGTAGCTTATATTCAGCAAACGCGCCGCCGCCTTGCGGTTCCAGTGAGTCTGCTCCAGCGCGTGCGCGATGGCGCCGCGTTCCGCTTCTCCCTTGGCGTTTCTTACCAGTAATTTCAGGGACGAACTCTCATCCGAAGGATGCGCCGGAGCGGCCGGCTCGGACCCGCTTCTCGCGTGCCCGTTCCCATTCCCATTCTCAAGCTTGTCGGCGGAAGCCGGTCGCGGACGGGAATGCAGATCGCGCAAGGCGTCCTCCTCACTCCCGTGGGCGAGGAAGCGCTTGGCGAAGTTTTCCAGTTCTCGCAGATTCCCGGGCCAGGCATATTGCTGGCAGGCATCGAGCAAGACGCTCGAAAGGCGGGGAGCCGGCACGCCATAGCGCCGAGCCAGACGATTCATCAGATGCCCCAGCAACAGAGGAATTTCCTCGTGCCGCTCCCGCAGCGGCGGCACCCGCAATTCGAAAACGCTCAGCCGGTAGAACAGTTCTTCCTGAACTTTTTTCTCCGCCACCGCCAACTCCAGGTCGCCACAGGTGGCGGCGATAATACGCACGTCGGCGCGGATCGGCTTCTGACCGCCGCAGCGAAAGAACTCCCCCGTCTCCAGCAGTTTCAGAAGTCGCCGTTGCACCGCGTCCGGCACGACATCGAATTCATCCAGCAGGATCGATCCTTTCACCCCCTGCTCGAATTTCCCCAGCGTCGATTCCGGCCGCCCGTTGGCCGCAGCGTGCTCGTAGCCAAACAGCTCATTCTCCAGCAGGTCTGAGGTCAGCGCCGCGCACTTAACCCGGGTGAATGGAAAACTGGAACGAATCGAAAGCGAATGGATGAGCCGGGCCGCGGTCGTTTTGCCGCTCCCCGCTTCTCCGGTAATCAGCACCGGCACGTCGGTCTGCGCGAGCAATTCCGCTTGCGTCCGCAGCCGGCGTGTCGCCGGGCTGGCCGCAACAAAATACAGCTCTTCGCTGATGCGCTCGATTTCTGGTTGATACATGTTCAAGAGTGACCGCTGGAATCTCTAAGAAACATTCCCAATCGTCGGGAAACGAATCGGGAAAGCAATTCGGCTGGCTGAACCCCGTCGGAACCGGAAACTGCCATCCGATCCGCTCTACGTCAGACTGGCTCTACGTCGTAGCCATCAATGCGCACCGCCATCGAACGTTGAATGGCATCGACCGAAATGACCAGGCTGTGGTCGCCGTTCTCCGTCAGGAAAAGGCCTTCCACTCCATCCATCGCTCCACCCCGGACCCGCACTCGCTGCCCCACTTTGAGAAAGGGGTAGGAACGCCAGGGCGCCGCCTGGGTCAGAACTCTCTGGATGCTCTCGATCTGTTCGTCGGGAATCGGCAGGCTCGATCCGCGAGAACCCACAAAACCATGAACGCTTTCCACCCGGTGGACACGGGTCCGGTCTTCCGCGGTCAATGCGCACCGGACAAATACATAGCAACTGAACAGCGGCACTTCAACCTTTTTTTTGCGATCGCTCCAGCGATGCACTTCCACGGTGGTAGGCACAAAGGTTTCCATGCCTTGATCGCGCAATCGACGCTCAATGGCCTTTTCGTGCCGCGCTCGAGTGTGCAGCGCATACCAACTCGGCTCGGCCTGCGATGCGAACACGCTCAGCCCGCTTCCCACCTCGCGGCTCTCTCCGAAACCCTGATTGGCGCTGTTCATATATTCGAACCTCGACTCGAACTGCGACTCGAACCGCTCATAGCTTCGCCCTCTGGGTCCCATCGCACCGGGTCCGCCTGGAATCGCACAGGACATTCCTCAAGATTCAACGTTGCTCTAAAGCCGTTCAGGGGGAGACGTCAACGAACCACTAGCGGGGAGTACTAGTTGCATTCAACATACCCGTGCCTTGCAATCACGTGCAAGTGGCAGGACTTCTTAGGACATTCCAGCCCTAGCAAGGTATGAGCTGTTCATCCCATGATGGGCCGCAACGGACTAGAGTTATGCGTCTCCATACGAACACTCGAGTACCCAGCACCTTCGGGCGATAACTCGATTGCCAGCCTTGCATTAGGCTTGAGGCTTATCATGGATAAAACGTATTATGTTATTGTAAAATAAGCTTTTATACCGATATCGTCCGACAGCAATTCTCCTGCCATCGGAGTGCCTGCGATGACCATAGTTTGGTTCACTGCTGCAAGTAATTCGTCAGCAGCTGACAGCGTAGTCATCAGTGCAGTTATTTGCATACATCGCAACTTGCTCGCTTGCCGATACGCACGTTCAGTGTTACATTTCTAGTAGTGTTTTGAAGATTGCGGTCCCTTTTGCTCCCCCCTCCCCAAGGGCAAAGTGCTCGCAGACGTTTCTAAGCAGGGAGTGTTCTTCGAATTTTTCCTTTGCTTTCGCGCCATCCACTATCAGGAGACGCAATGCCAAGCCACGCGGAACTGGGCTCGGATTTTGTCAGCATCGTGGTTGCCGACGGCACCCGCATCCACACCCAACTCTTAGCCGACGCCCTCCGCAATGATCGCGGCCTGCAGGTGGTAGCTGCGGCCTCGAATTCCGAGGAACTGCTGGCCGCCATTACCCGCGTCCCCATCGATGTCGCGGTCATCAGTCATAATTTGGACGATCAGCCCGGCCGCGGCCCCCAGGTATTGCGGGAGATGCGCACCCTCCGGCCCCTGATCAAAGGCGTCATCCTCCTCGACTCCTCCAAGCCGCAGGATGTTCTGGAGTGTTTTCGCGCTGGCGCCAGGGGAATTTTTTCCCAGCAGGAGCGGCTGGAAACCCTGTGCCAATGCATTCGCAACGTGCATGAGGGACAAGTCTGGGCACGCAGCGTAGATCTCGATCATGCGCTCGAAGCGCTCGCCAACGCGCCCCTGGTTCGGGCCACCAATCACAAGGGCATCGACCTGCTTTCCGGCCGCGAACGCCAGGTGATTCAGCATCTGGCCAGTGGTATGACCAACCGCGAGATTGCGCTTGCTCTCAAACTGAGCCCGCACACCGTCAAGAATTATTTATTCCGCATTTTCGACAAGTTGGGCGTCTCCAGCCGAACCGAACTGCTCTACCTGACCATGAACAATTCGCCGGCTCGTGCTCCCGCGATTCCGAACGGTGAGTCCAACCCGTTCTCGGCTACCATCGAAGCCGCCCAATCTGGCGATCCGTGGGCGCAGCTTCGTTTGGCGGAGCACTTTTGTCAAACCAATAGTGGTGAGAACAAAGACGGCGATGACCATGACCAGGCCGGTCTGGGGAGCCACCCCGATCCGGTTTCTGCCTATACCTGGTACCTGCTTGCAGAAAGAACGGCAACCCCCATGCTCGGCAAGATTGCCGAGGGCAAGCAACATGTGCGCCTGACCATGTCTCCTCAACAATTAGCCGATGCCGAAAGCAGAGCTACTCAGTGGTTGGAGAACACCAGGAAACAATCCAGTTTTGCCGGTGACGGCGACGTGCCCTCCGGCGGACACGAAAAGATGAGGGCCGGCGCTCGATAGGATCCCCGCTAATTTTTTTCAGATGCAAACTGCCTTTGCTCTCGGTCAAAACTGCATCAGATTGGATTGCAGCTTCTCGTATCCCTGCTTCTGCGCCCACAGGTCGAGTGGTATCGACGCGATCTCATCGACGGTGGGCTCGGCCCGTCCGCTCTTCGTCATATCCACCGTCTTGATGTAACTTCGGCAAGTATCGCAAGCTTCCACGCGGATGTGTTTCAGTTCCTCCGCGGTGCAGACTGGGAGCTTGGCGTGGTTCTCTTCCCCGCAGGCTGGACAGACGATCCGCCGGAACTCCCACTCCGCCAGGCAGAACGAGCACACCAGCGAACGCTGGCCGCCGTCGCCCATCGGACGCAGAACGCCCAATCCCGGTTTCCTCCTGCAGAACGGACACACATATCGCGTCGGTCCGCTCGGGCTCACACTGGACCGGGAGCGAATGCCAACGGCGTAGGGCTGAAGAAAGGCGCGCGCGAAAAAATTTTCCGGACTCGGCAGCGACGTCCCGGTGTCGGTCCCATTCCAGAAGTTCACCAGCAGTTGGACATGCGAATCTCCGCCAGCTTCTTGCAACTCGCGCGCGGTGTCTCGCAAGGGCTCTGGACCATGCTGTTTGACCAGCGACAGGAATGGATCGAAGCCCTCGGTCAGTTGCGAGGGGAGCGGCCAGGCAAAAGGCCCAAGTCCAGATGCGGCGTCACCAGCGGCCGTATCCCATCTTTCCAGCAGTCCGCCCAGTTCGCCGTAAGCGCTTTCCTGGAAACGCGCGATGATCGCATAGAAACGCAGAATCTCCGCCGCAAACGTGTACTGGGCTGCAAGTTCCTCCGCCCGCGCAATCCGGCCTTGCCATTCGCTTTGTGCCATGCGGCATTATCGGTCCCTCTGTCCGCGCGCGCAATACCGCACGGTCCGGGTGCTGCGAAACAGCCTTGTCCGCGTCAGCTTATGCCACCCGCCCTGAATTTACCGGATGAATTTACCCGATTGACGATTCTCTCGGATCGGCGTTATAGTTCTCCGCGTTACGCAGGGCGACCTTGACGCTGTCGTGGGCGTCTGAAGTTTCACCTCCGTGGTTCTGGAGAGCGCCGTGCCGGGGGCCACAAGCAAATGGAAGTCTCTCGCAGGACTTTTCTCAAAGGCACAGTGCTTGGTGGAGCGGCCTTCTCCGCGCTCGGATTCGATCTCACTCCCGTATACGCTCAGACCAACGCACTCAAAATCTCCCGCGCCAGCGAAACCCGCAGCACCTGTCCTTATTGTTCCGTCAGTTGTGGTGTGATCATCTACACCTTGGGAGACAAGGCCAAGAACGCCATTCCGCAGGTGGTCCACGTCGAGGGCGATCCCGACCACCCCATCAATCGCGGCACGCTCTGTCCCAAAGGATCGTCGCTGCAGCAGGATATTCTCAACGACCGGCGTCTGCTGAAGCCGCAAGTGCGGCGTCCCGGCGCCACTGAATGGGAAGACATTTCGTGGGATCAGGCCTACACCGAGATTGCCCAACGGGTGAAAAAAACGCGCGACGATTCTTTCCTGGAAAAAGATGCGCAGGGCCGAACCGTCAATCGCTGCGAGGGCATCGCCTTCACCGGCGGCTGCACCGACACCAACGAGTTCAATTATCTGGTCGTAAAAAGCATGCGCAGCCTGGGGGTCTGCTACCTGGAAAACCAGGCCCGCGTTTGACACGGCCCCACGGTCTCCAGTTTGGGGCCCACCTTCGGACGCGGCGCAATGACCAATGGTTGGATCGACATCAAGAACACCGACATGATGTTGATCATGGGTGGCAATCCCGCCGAAAACCACCCCTGCGGCTTCAAGTGGGCGATTGAGGCCAAGATCCACCGCAACGCCAAAACCATCGTCGTCGATCCGCGCCTGACCCGCACCGCCGCCAACGCGGATATGTACGTACAAATTCGCGCCGGCGCTGACATTGCCTTCCTGGGCGGAGTCATCCGCTACGCCATTGCAAACAACCGCATTGCCAAAGACTATCTCCTGAACTACACCAACGCCGCGTTCATTATCAAAGACGGATTCCATCTGCCCGAAGACGGCCTCTTCTCCGGGTTTGATTCCGAGAAAAAGATCTACGACAAGAAGACCTGGAACTACGAAGACGGCGGCGACCTCACCGGCAAGCCAGTGGCGGCCACGCCAGCGGAAAAAATACCTGCGCCGGTAGCGCCGGGCGCCGCGCCGCCCCCACCCGCGCTCCCGGCAAAAATCGCCTTCGATCTCTCGTTGCAGCATCCACGGTGCGTCTATCAGTTGCTCAGGAAGCAATACGAGCGCTACACGCCCGAAATGGTGGAGCGCATCACCGGCATTCCCCAAGATCAATTCCTCAAGGCCGCCGACCTGTTCACCTCCGTCCGCAAAGATGGCGACATGAAAAAGGTCGCCACCATCATTTATGCGGTCGGATGGACGCAGCACAGCTTCGGCACCCAGATCATCCGCACCGCCGCCGTCCTGCAATTGCTGCTGGGCAACATCGGCCGCGCTGGAGGCGGAGTCAACGCGCTGCGCGGCCACTCCAACATCCAGGGCGCAACCGACATGGCCGGAATCTTCGACATCCTCCCCGGCTATCTGAAAATGCCGAACCCCGCCGACGTCGACCTGGCAGCGTATCTGAAGCGCACCACGCCGCTACCGTCCAAACCCGACCCGTGGGATTCGTTCAATTACTGGTCCAACACGCCAAAGTTCGCCGTCTCATTCCTGAAGGCGATGTACGGCGCCGCGGCAACCAAAGACAACGACTGGGCCTTCAACTATCTGCCCAAAATCGATCGCAATTATTCCTGGGTGAATATCTGGAACGATATGTACGAGGGCAAGATCAAAGGCATTTTCGCCTTCGGCATGAATGGCGTCATGATCGGCCCCGATTCGAATAAGAATGTCGATGCCCTGAAGAAGGCCGACTGGCTGGTGGTGTGCGAAATCTATCCCGACGAAACCAGCGAATTCTGGCGCGCTCCGGGCATTTCTACGGAGGACATGAAGCAGATCAACACCACCGTCTATCGCTTGCCCGGAGCAGGCTTCGCCGAAAAGGACGGCACGTTCGTGAACTCCGCCCGCTGGCTGCAATGGAAGAATGTTGCCGTTCCTCCTCCCGGCCAAGCACGTCTCGACCAGGAAATCCTGGCTACCATCTTTTTGAAAGTTCGCGAACTCTACAAGAAAGAGGGCGGCAAGTTCCCCGATCCCATTCTGAACGCGTCGTTCGCTTACACGAATCCTTACAACCCGTCGCTCTCCGAGATTGCGAAAGAAATCAACGGCAAAGCGCTCGCCGACATCACCGACCCAAAGACCAATACGACCGTCAAGGCCGGGCAGCAACTCCCCGGCTTCGCCTGGCTCAAAGATGACGGCACGACGCTCGCTGGCAACTGGCTCTACTGCGGATCATGGACCGAAGCGGGTGCCATGATTCAGCGCCGTGGCACCGACGATCCCTCGGGTCTCGGCATCTATCCCAACTGGGCATGGTCGTGGCCCGCAAATCGCCGCGTGCTTTACAACCGGGCCTCTTGCGATATGGATGGCAAACCCTGGGATCCTGCGCGCCGCCAGGTTTGGTGGGATGAAGCAAAGCAAACCTGGGTGGGTGTCGACGTGCCCGATTTCAAAGTGGATTCCCCTCCCAAAGATCACATGGGCCCGTTCATCATGAATCCCGACGGCATCGGGCGTTTGTTCGTGCCGCTCGGAGGCTTGCAGGACGGGCCTTTCCCCGAACACTACGAGCCCTTCGAAAGTCCGCTGATCAATCCGTTGCATCCGCAACAATCCAGTAATCCGGTGGCGAAGTCGTACAAGACGGACATGGATAAGTACGCCAGGACTGGTGGAGACTTCAACGTCATCTGCACGACCTATCGTTTGACCGAGCACTACCACTACTGGACCAAAAACAATCCTATGAACGTGCAACTCGTGCCGGAACCATTCGTCGAAGTGCCTGCCGAATTGGCCGACCGCTTGGCCATTCGCGGCGGAGAAAAAGTGAGAGTTACCAGCGCGCGCGCAAATTACATTGCGAAAGCCATGGTCACGCGCCGCATTCGCCCGATGAAGATCGACGGCAAAGAAACATTCCAGATCGGCATTCCGATTCACTGGGGCTTCCGCGGCATTGCGGAAGATGAAGGCAAGACCTCGAAAACTCTGACCAATCAGCTGACGCCAACAGTGATCGATCCTAACGCGTTTACGCCGGAGTTCAAAGGCTTCCTGGTGAAGATCGAAAAAGTATGACAACAGTTCTCACTCCAACAGATTTGGCAACTGAGAACCGAAAACTGAGAACTGCGAACTGAGAACCGGGAACCAGGTTCTAACATGCCAGACCGCAAGGCGCTACAAGCCGATATGATCTCAGCGCATACTGGGCCCTCTCCTGGCCACGGAATGCAGCGCGACCTCGAAGTCTGCAAACTGATCGACACTACCACCTGCATCGGTTGCAAAGCCTGCGAGGTGGCCTGCGCCGAGTGGAACGACCTCCCCTTCACTCCCACCACCTTCGACAATACCTACCAGACCATGCCGCAGACCAGCTACCATTTCTGGAACCTCATCAAGTTCAATGAGCACCAGAATCCCGATGGAACCATCCAGTGGCTGATGCGCAAGGACCAGTGCATGCACTGCGCCGACCCGGGCTGCCTGGCCGCCTGCCCGGCCGACGGCGCAATCGTCAAATACGCCAACGGGATCGTCGACTTCAATCAGGAAAACTGCATCGGCTGCGAATTCTGCGTTTCCGGATGTCCCTTCGAGATTCCGCGCTTTAATCCCATGACCAAGAAGGTCTACAAGTGCACGCTCTGCTCCGACCGCGTCGGCGAGGGACTCGAACCCGCGTGCATCAAAGCGTGCCCCACCGGCTGTCTGAAGTTCGGCAGCAAAGACGACATGAAATTCATCGCCGGGGAGCGCGCGAAACAGTTGCGGGACAATTTCGGCTGGCAAAACGCCGGCGTCTACGATCCGCAATCGGTCGGCGGAACGCACGTGATCTACGTCCTCCACGACGCCACTGATCCCGAGCGCTATGGCGGCCTGCCCAGCAATCCAACCATCCCCTGGAGCTATACCGTCTGGAAATGGCTCTTCAAGCCAGTGCTCGGCACCTTCGCGCTATTCGGATTCCTGGGCGTGCTGGCGCATTACGTAACCTCCGGCCCGCGTTTGGCGCAACCCGAACCTCCCGGGAAGGAGAAGATCAATGGCTAGCGGAGCGGTCGAGCGTTTTGACCACAAGGCTCGCGAGAGTTTCGAATCGCTTGGGAAAACGACCGTCTATCGCGGGGAATTGTTGCGCCATCCCGTGTACACTCGCGTCCTCCACTGGGCGGTTGCCCTCTTCTTCTTCCTCGCGCTTTTCACCGGCTTCGGCATTTATCTGCCCTGGCTCTTCCGCTGGTTCACTCCCATCTTCGGCGGCGGGCCGCTCAGCCGCATCATGCACCCTTATTTTGGGATGGCGTTCGTTTTCTTCTTCGGATTGCAGGCCTTGAACTGGCTGCAGCCCATGCTCTGGACCCCGGCCGATTCGAAGTGGATGCGCAACATCATGAAAGTCGTCAGTGGCGAAGAAAAAATGGAGCCGCCCGAAACCGGCTTCTTCAACGCGGGCCAGAAATTTCAATTCTGGGAGATCGTCGGCGGCTGCGTCGCCTACCTCATCACCGGCATCATCCTGTGGGCGGGCGCAAGAACCTTCGGGAGAATCCCGGTCGCGATCAGCTACGTCGTACACGACATCTCCGCCCTGATCATGCTCGGCGGAATTTTCGTCCACATCTATCTGAGCACGATCGGCGAGCCCGGCACTTTCCAGTCAATGATTCGCGGCGCGGTCAGCGAAGCCTGGGCTTGGACCTTCCACCCCGCGTGGTACAAACAGATCACGGGACGCGACCCCCTGCAGGCTTGTGAAGACGCGCGCCGCCAAATGAAATCCTGATCGCTACGGTTTGATTTGTTCCACCGAGTCGTCAATCGCGCGCCGGCTGAGCGCGAACTGCAACAGCCATTGACTGGGCACCGGTTGGCCGTTTTGCCGCGGAGGATCGAATTTCCACCCGCGAGCGGCCTCCAGCGCCGACTGCGCAAAGTGCCGGCTCGATCCGGATGACTTCAGCCGGGCCTGCGTGACGTTACCCGCCTCGTCCACGTCCACTTTCACCCGGATCCGAATCCTCCCTTTAATCGTACGCAGCGCTGCCGGCGTAATCTGCGGTATCACGCGCTCGTTCACCTTACCCTCGGCAGACGCACCGGATGGAGCGGACGCCGCCCCGCTTGCTCCGCTTCCCGATGCGCGCTGCCCATCGTTCGCCGCCAAAGCAGGCGCCTCCGGCTTGGTTGAGTAGCCAGCGCCCGCGGAGGAATCAACGACATGTTCAGCGGATTGCGATGCTGGATTAGGTGGCGATTTCGGCCGGGCAACCAGAAACGACGCCACTACGACGGCCGCCACCAGCCCGATCGTATAGGTCCACTTGGCGGATTGCCTCCCACCCCGCGCGGTTCCCGAGATGGCGGACGCTTCCGCAGCCGCCGCGTCGCCAACCGGCGCCCCTGGCGTTTTAGAAATGGCAACCTCACGCGCCGCCGCTACCGCTGGGGCAGAGGCTACCTCAGGTTGCGGACGCCGCAGACAATCGCCGATCTGGCTCAAACTCCAGCGCCGGGTAGGATCGACTTGCAGACAGTTTTCAATGATCTCCCGGAAGGGTTGCGGAATTCCATCCGGCACGACCGGAGCTTTCTTCTGCCGCAAATCGAGCACCGGCGCGCGTTGCGTCAGCACCTCGATCAACATGATCCCCAACTGCCAGACATCCACCGCCGCCGAGATTGTTCTGGTCGCTTCTGGAGGACCATAAGCATTGTCCACGTCCGCGTTGCTCGTCCTTACCCCGGGTACGGACAAAACGTCGCTCGCCAGTTTCACCTGCTCTCCACTGGCCAGAATGTTCGAGGGGTGGATGTGCCCGTGCACAAACCCCTGGTCGTGCAAATACTGCAACGCTTGCAGAATCGGCGGAAGCATCCCTCGCGCTTCATCCGCAGTTAGCGCGCGCTCCGGTATAACCTGGGAAAGATTTTCTTCCGCGTATTCCTCAACCACATAAAGGAGCTCTGTACCCTCGAGCCCGGATTCAAAAAGGCGAATCAGATTCGGATGGTTCAGTTCGCGGGCCGCCTGCCAACGCTGGAGTCGCTTCACCACATCCGCGTCGCTGGGAATCAACTTGATCACCGCCTTGCCGGAAGCGCCATCCCTTTGCGTGAGAAACACGGCGCCGTGGTCGGAGCCGCCCAGGTAATTCTGCAACGGGTACTTCCCATCGATGATGCGGCCTTCCCACCATTTCACGATTTCGGTCATAGGGTCTCGTTCATCTCTTCTCGTTCATATTCGCGGCCTCGATCGCCCGCTCTATTGTATGTGAGTGCGCGCTCTGCCCGGTAGAAGGCTGCCAGGACGAGGAAGTGAAACGCAGCCTTTCGCTTGCCAACGGCTCGGAAATCTCCTGCCCAACACTTTACAATAGCCACATGAAGCCCGTCCCCGCCGAGATTCACGGTCAGCGCTACATCAGTCTGGCTACGTTTCGTAAGAGCGGCATCGCGGTCTACACACCCATCTGGTTCGCCGAATACGATAACAAACTCTTTTTCATGACGAACAGCAAATTGGGCAAGTGCAAGCGCCTCCGCAACAACCCCCAGGTAAAAATCGCACCCTGCACCATCCGCGGAAAGATCACCGGCCCCGAATTCTCCGCCACTGCCCGCAAAATGAGCCTGCAAGAAGCGGTCAGAGCGCGCCAGGCCATCAATGCGAAATACTGGCTCGCCCGCTTGCCGTTTCTATGGCGCAACACGGATACTTACTTCGAAATCACCCTGCAGTGAATCGATTGGCGTGAGGGACTCCGACGCAACTCGTCATGGCACAGCTTGTGTTCCAGTTCGCGAACATTGGAGGCGGCCCAACGGGACGCATGACGTTTACGCTGCCTCCTCGACCCTGTTACCATTAAAAGTTGTCTTAGGCCCGAGCACCAGGCCCCTGCAAATTTTTTTTTGGCACTTAAATTTTCTTTGGAGGCACCATGGCCGTAAAAGTTGGCATTAATGGATTTGGACGCATCGGACGTAACGTTCTACGCACCGCGCTTGCAGACAAGAACCTCGAATTCGTCGCGGTCAACGATCTCACCGATCCCAAGACGCTGGCTCACCTGCTCAAGTACGATTCGATTCTCGGCAACCTGCCGCACACCATCACCGCCGGTCCCGATAGCATTTCAATCGACGGCAAAGTCATCAAGGTTTTTAAAGAAAAAGATCCCGCCGCCTTGCCTTGGGATTCCGTCGGAGCGCAGGTCGTCATCGAGTCTACCGGGAAATTCACCGACGCCAACGAGGCCAAGAAGCATCTGCGCGGCTCGGTGAAAAGAGTCATCATCACTGCCCCGGCAAAGAACGAGGATCTCACCGTGGTTCTCGGCGTGAACGAACAGAAATACGACCCGGCCAAGCACCACATCGTTTCGAATGCTTCCTGCACCACAAATTGTCTGGCTCCGGTCGCCAAAGTCATCAACGACAACTTCAAAATCGTCAGCGGCACCATGACGACCATCCATTCTTATACGAACGATCAGGTGATTCTCGACTTTCCGCACAAAGACCTGCGGCGAGCCCGTGCCGCCGCGCTCAATATGATTCCGACCACCACCGGCGCGGCTAAAGCGCTGAAACTCGTCATCCCCGAACTGGCCGGCAAAATTGACGGCTTTTCCATGCGCGTGCCCACACCCAATGTCTCGGTCGTCGACCTGGTCGTCTGGGTAGAAAAAAAGACCACGAAAGAAGAGGTCAACGCCGCGCTCAAGGCGGCTTCCGAATCCGGACCGCTGAAAGGCTACCTGGGATACGAAGAGGGCGAACTGGTCTCGTGCGATTTCAAAGGCGACTCGCGTTCCTCCATCGTGGACTCGCCCATGACCCTGGTGGTCGGCGGTAACTGCGTCAAGTTGATCTCCTGGTATGACAACGAGTGGGGATACTCTTGCCGGGTTCACGACCTGATCAACCTGATGGCCTCCAAAGGCCTGTAGATTAACTCGTCGTTAGTCGTTGGTCGTTCGCGGCTCGCTGATTCCTGTTCATCAGGGCCCGACTCCACGCGGAGTACAGCGAACCGCGGACACAGAACGACTGACGCCCAACGACCAACGACCCGCAACCGGTGCCCTATGCCTAAACTTTCCATTCGCGATCTTCCTCTCAACGATCACCGCATCTTCATGCGCGTCGACTTCAACGTCCCCCTCGACGACGGGCGGGTCATGGACGACACTCGCATTCGCGAGACCTTGCCCAGCATCGAGTATGCCTTGCGCCATGGCGCTCGCCTGATTCTCGCGTCGCACCTGGGACGGCCCAAAGGCAAACCGAATCCCAAACTGAGCCTTAAGCCCGTCGCGGAACGGCTCCGCATGTTGCTCGACAAAGAACTGTCGCGCGGCGAGAACGTCGGCTTCTGTCCCCAGTGCGTGGGTCCGGAGGCCGAAGAAATGGCCCTCAAACTCGAAAAGGGCCAAGCTCTCCTGCTCGAAAATCTCCGCTTCCATGCCGAAGAGGAAAAGAACGACGAGAACTTTTCCAGGCAACTGGCCAAACTCGCCGAGTTCTACGTCAACGACGCCTTTGGCACCGCCCATCGGGCTCACGCCTCCACGGTTGGCATCACAAAATTCGTGCAGAAATCGGCCGCCGGTCTGCTCATGGAGAAAGAACTGGAATACCTCGGCCGCGTCCTGCAGAATCCCGAACACCCGTTCGTGGCAATCCTCGGCGGCGCCAAAGTCAGCGACAAAATCGGAGTCATCCAGAACCTGCTCGACCGAGTCGACGCCCTCATCGTCGGCGGCGGCATGGCCTATACCTTCCTCAAGGCGCAAGGCGAATCCATCGGCAAGAGTCTGGTCGAAGAAGACAAAATCGAACTCGCCCATGACCTTCTACAACAGGCGAAAACGCACAAGCTTAAGTTCCTGTTGCCCACCGATCACGTCATCGCCGACCGCGTCGAAGCAAACGCCGCCACCAGGATCATCGGCCCCGGCCAGCCCATTCCCGACAACATGATGGCCCTCGACATCGGACCCGAAACCACCGAAGCTTTTTCTGAAGAGATCGCTCGCGCCCGCACCATTGTCTGGAACGGCCCCATGGGTGTTTTCGAAATTCCCCCTTTCTCCAAAGGCACTTTCAAGATTGCCCACGCCGTGGCCGAAAATGCCGGCGCGACAACCATCGTTGGCGGAGGAGACTCCGTCGCCGCCGTGAAAGCCGCCGGCGTTGCCGACAAGATCACCCACATTTCAACTGGCGGCGGCGCTTCACTGGAATTCCTGGAAGGCAAGAGACTGCCCGGAGTCGAAGCGCTCACCGACAAGAAATAGGTACCAGATGTCGTGTCCAACTTTTTGCGTGCGCTTCGTGCCGCTGGTATCAATGGCGATACTCTAAACCGCGCTTCACAGACTGCCCACGAGGAGCCGTCTGAAGGATCACTCTTGAGCGATGCCGGAGTCACTCTACCGCGCGACAACGACTACACCTTGCATCTTAAGGTCAGCGATCCGGATGAAGTGCGCTTCTTTCGAGGAGACCTTACGGAAGATCCGTCCGACGCCATCGTCAATGCGGCCAATTCCGATTTATTACCCGGAGGCGGCCTCTGCGGCGCGATTAACTACAAAGGCGGCGCGGAGATTTTCCGCGAGTGCGGCCGCATTCGCCGCTCCAAGGGTCCGCTGGCGCCAGGAGGCGCTGTCCCCACCACAGCCGGGCAACTTCCTTCCAAGTATGTCATTCATGCCGTCGGCCCCGTTTGGGAAGGCGGAACCCGCGGTGAAGCCGGAATCCTTGCCCGGTGTTATCGCGAATCGATGCGTGTGGCCGATGATTTGGCTCTGCACTCCATCGCATTTCCCGCTATCTCCACCGGGATGTTTCAGATATCCCGTCGTCCAGGCCGCGTCGGTGGCAATCCCCACGGTCATCGCCAGCCTGATCATCGCCAGGCATCTCGTGCTGGTTTCGTTTGTCTTGTTCGACAAAGTTACGCTCGATACCTTCGCCACTGCCGCTCTTACTCAGCGTCAGCCAGAATCTGATAGATCCTACGAGGTTTCAATTTCAATATGAGCAGAAAAAAAGTCCTCGCCGCTAACTGGAAGATGTACAAAACCCCCGACCAGGCTCGTCACTTCTTCCACGATTTCCTTACCCTGGTCCATGGCCACGACCGCGACGAGATCGTGGTCTGCCCGAACTATCTCGCGCTGGACGTTTCCATCCCGGCCGCCAAGGGCTCCAACGTTGCCATCGGGGCGCAAAATGTTCACTGGGAAAAGGAAGGCGCTTTCACCGGCGAGATCAGCACCAGCATGTTGCTCGCGATCGGTGTCACCCACGTCATCATCGGACACTCCGAACGCCGGCAATATTTCGGCGAGACCGATGACACCGTCAACCTGAAACTCAAGGCCGCCCTCGAGGCCGGACTCATTCCCATCGTTTGCGTCGGCGAAGTTCTCGAGGAACGCGAAGCCGGACTCACCGACGACGTCCTGCGCCGCCAGTCGCTCCGCGCCTTCCACAAAGTCTCGGCCAAAAAAGCGGCCAGCCTCATCGTCGCCTACGAACCCGTCTGGGCGATTGGCACTGGCAAGACCGCCACGCCGCAGATGGCCGCCGACGCCCATGCCATCATCCGGGGTCAAGCCGCCGAGTCCTTTGGTCAGGAATTCGCCGACCAGCTCCGCATCCTTTACGGTGGCTCGGTGAAACCCGAGAATGCCCACACGCTGATGTCGGAAAAGGAAATCGATGGCGCGCTGGTGGGAGGAGCTTCACTGGATCCGAAATCGTTCGCGGCCATCGTCAAATACTAGTGGCTTAAGTACCGGGGGCTTAGGTATTAGACGCTTACTCATTAAGGAGTCGCGCCGTTTCGTAAATACTCTTTCGGAAGGATCTGCCTTGATCGACTGCCGAACCGATCGAAGTCTTTCGCCGGTTGTCCCGGTTACATAACCAGCCAATCGGTGATGGGGATCACACATCGCTGTGGGAAAGCACGCAGTTTCGACCCGTATTCGGGCTGTCCATCAAACCTGGGAACACTTGACCAAGCCATAAAAACCATCTTGTTTTGTTATATTTAAGTGATATTTTCATCAGTTTTCACCGGGCCCCGAAGATTGGCGAGGCACTTGCCAAAGTACTTGTGAGCGGAGGCAACACATGGCTGCACATGCCGTAATCAACCCCCAGAGACTTGTGCCGGTAGATAAGACCTTTTGCGACCTTCCCCCAGCCGTCGCCGAGGCCTTGGAGCAGGAAGCCCTTACCACCAGCTACCCAACTGGAGCTGTCTTGTTCGCGGAAGGGCAGGCTCCGCGGGGCGTGTTCATCGTGCGCCGAGGCCGCGTCAAGCTCTCCATCTGTGGCACCGACGGACGCACACTGATCCTGCGTATTGTCAACGCCGGTTGCCCCTTGGGTGTCGCCGCCGTCGTCTCCGGACGCCAGTATGAAGCGACCGCCGAGACCCAGGAACCCAGCGAAGTCACTTTTCTGCGCCACGCCGACTTGCTCCGCCTCATGCGCCAGCACGGCGAGCTTGCCCTGTGGGTAACGCAGCACATCAGCGAGGATTACGCTTCCACTTGCCGTGAGATCCGTGACCTGATTCTTTCCGACTCGGCCAGTGAAAAGCTGGCTCGGCTGCTCGTGGGCTGGCTCGATCAGAACACCAAGGCCAAAAACCCCAGCCAGATGAAGCTGGCGCTGACTCACGAAGAGATCGGTCAGATGATCGGCTCTTCGCGGGAGACCGTCAGCCGTCTATTAGCGGGGTTCAAGAAGCAGCGCCTCATTCAGCAGACTGGCTCAACGCTCGTCATTCCCGACCGCGTGGCATTGGAATCGCTGATTACGGCATAGCCTCTTCGAAATATAAGCAAGCCCCTCCTCCGGGGCCGGTCATCCCCCACCGGCCCTGTTTCTCTCTTTATGGCATTCTTGCTTTCGAGTGCCGCATCCTGCTGTTTTCTCACGATGCAAGTCGCGCGCTGCTGTCTCTCTTCCCCCGCACTTCCCCAGACTACGCGTCCGATTCTTCGTCGGATTCCGGCGACTCGACCAGTTTTGCCCGTTCCAGAGCCACCAGATACTCCGGCCGGGAATGGCGGTAGTGATCGGCTGGAACCTTGCCATTGAGCCACGCCGTATCCATCGGGTAGACCATGGGGTCGAAGATCACCATGTAGAAATGCCAGATGAGGATCGAGAACGTGGCCAGAATCGCCTCATACCAATGCACGGCCGTGGCCGCGTCGGTCACCCATTTCGGAAAATGACGCAAGGTGAAATTATTGAACCACAGCAGGAACCCGGATAGGCCCATGATGAACGTGCCCCACATAAACGCCCAGTATTCCATTTTCTCAGCGTAGTTGAATTTCTTGAAGCGCGGCTCCATCTTCGAGAGTCCCAGGTTGTACAAAAGGACCTGCACCAGATCCGTCGCATCTTTGATTTCAGGCAACATCGCCATCAGGAACAAGCGGCCATCTCGCCGGTTCGTGGCAAGGTGAATGACGTGATAGATCGTGGCCGCGATCAGCACCACCGCTGCCGTGCGATGCAATCCGCCACGCACGCCGGTGCCAGCCTCCCAGAACAGCAGCGGCTTCGCCCACCAACTCTCGGGATACTTCAACGCAAATCCCGTAAAGACGAGCGTCGGAAAACTCGCCATGACGCCCCAGTGCGCGATGCGGAAACGCAGATTCATGCGCAGCGCCACTTGCCCCGTTTCCCGGCGCGGATGACGCCGGATCATCTTCCGCAACAGGTCCAGCAAATTGTGCAGCAACATGAAACCGAGCGTTGCCGGAATCAGCACCAGGTAGGTCCAGCGAATCCACTGCACCACCGGATGATTTGGCCCCGCCTCCGTCTGCACATGGACGGGGCCGATGCTGAATTTGTCGTCGCCCACTCCTTTGTGACATTGCCCGCACGTTTTCGCGAGATTCGCGGTATTGACAGTCGACCGCGGGTCGCTGGAACGCAGAATCGCGTGCACTCCGTGGCACGAAGCGCAATTTGCCGCAGTTACTTTGCCGCTCTTCAACGCCAGTCCGTGATAGCTGCCGGCATAGGATGGCAGGCGATCGGCCGGCAAATCATTGCGCAGTGCTAGGCGGGGATCGCCGTGGCAACGTCCGCAAGTTTCCGCGGAAACATTCACTGCATTTAAAGGCGAACCCGCGCTCTTCGGATCCATGATCAGATGCTCGCCGTGGCAGTCAACGCAAACCGGAGCATCGCGTACGCCGTCCTTGACCGCCACTCCATGCACACTCTCGTTGAACTGGCGGGCGATTTCCTTATGGCATTGCGCGCAGGTCTCCGGCACTTTCCAGTGATTGACCCTGGATCGCGCATCGGTGGCTGGATAGATGTCGTGACTGCCGTGGCAACTGGAACACGTGGCCGCTTCCTTGCCCTGTGCGACCGCGCGCGCATGCACGCTCTGCCGATAGGAATCCACCGGATGCGCCACCGGAATCTTGTGCCGTGACAGGAAGCCCGCATCGCTGTGACACTTTGCGCAAGTCTCCGCCATGTTCTTGCGGGCTATGGTCGAGTCCGCTTCGCTGGAGCCTTTCACCGCATGGATGGGTCCGTGGCATGAAACGCATTTCGGCGCGTCCGGGTCGCCATTCTTCGCCGCCTGCCCGTGAATACTGGATTCAAGCTCCTTCGCCTCCTCCGCATGACATTCCATGCACTTTCCCGGAATCAGTTTCTCCGTCGTGCTGAGTTCGTGCACGTTCCCGTGACACGAAGCGCATGCGGATTCACCGAGGATGGAGTGGGAACTGGCGGGGAAGGACTTGGCCTCGTCCGCATGGCAGGTGGAGCATTGCACCTTGGCGATTTTGGCGGGATGCGGAAACTCTTTGATGGCCGTGTGGCAGTCCTTGCAGCCGAGGACTCCATGCGCGCTGGCGGCATGCTTGGCCGGGTCGATCGAGATGCTCTTCCCGGCGTCGGACTTCATTCCCGCCTGGCCATGGCAAGCCAGGCACTCCTGGTCGCCGGCGGCCGCCGACGACGACGCCATGGAAAATGTCAAAGCCAGGGTAATCAAAGCAACCCGAATCACGCGCATTGCAACACTCTTCTCCGCAATTTGACCCCACTCGGTTCTAGCGGTACGCAAACAAAACCGCATAGATAATCCACAGCACAATACTGAATCCCACTGCCAGTGCGACCCAGGCGAAGGCTCGAATCGTACGAGTCACAATCGGCGGGTAAGCCTCCTCCATTTTTTCTTCCAGCTTCCCGCTGGCGACCAGCGCTTCATACTCTCTGGGCTTATCCCTCTTCAATTCCTCCAGCGGCATGCGCCCCGTGAAAACCGTGATGTCCATGGGAAATTTCTCCGGCCGCAGGTGCGTATTGAAAAAATGCACGGTAAAGATAAAGCCCGTGGCCAGCAGCGCCTCGTCGCTGTGAATGATGGTGGCAACATTCAAGAACGATCCCGGGATGAAGCGCGTGAAGAATACCGGGAACCAAAGCGTCAGGCCGGTGGAACCGATCACCGCAATGCCCCAAAATACCGCGAAATAGTCGAACTTTTCCCAATACGTCCAGCGGCCATAGGCGGGCCGCTCGCCCCGGCCCACAAACCACTTCAGCGTAGCCACCAGTTCGCCTAGATCCTGTCGATTGGGAACCATGCTGCCGGGACCCATCACCAGTGACCACCACGAACTGTGCTCCCTCCTCTTCAACTTGTATAAGTCCACCAGGTGAGTGATGAAAACTCCGAACATTACCACTGCGGCTGTCCGGTGGATGTAACCCGCATTCTCGAATCCTCCGAGCAGATGCGAAAGCACCGCGGCCCATCCCGTATACGAGAACTTCAGCGTCAACCCCGTCAGCGCCAGCGTAATGAAACTCACGATCATGCAGATGTGCAGGATTCTTTGCAGCCGGGTGAAGCGCACAAACTGCCGTTCTGGAACTTCGCCGTTAGGCATCGGGTCCCTCCTTGTTCGGCGGCGTTTCCTTACTGGCCTCGTGTTCCGCCTCGGCGGCGCGCAACTCCCGACGCATCTCGAAAGCCCGGGGCAGCCAGAGCAGCGTATGCAGTCCCCCGACCACGAACGTCCCCAGCAGCAGCGCGGTCATGCCCCAGAAGGTATAGAACAGGAATGGATATTTTCGCGGGTCGTGGTGCGTCGCGTGCGTCAGGTATCCGGCAAAGCGGCGAGTTGCGCCCGCATGGCACTTCTGACACGTGGCGGCCACATTAGCCCGGCTCAGATGCGACCGCGGATCCGTAACCGCCATGATGTCGTGCGCGCCATGGCAGTCATAACACTTTGCCGCCTTGGTATACCCGAGCCGCGAAACTTTGCCGTGATACGTCTCAAAATAGGTCTTGGCGATCTCCGCGTGGCAGCGCCCACAAGTACTCATCACGTCGAGCCGGAAACTGTTTTCATCGGTGCGGCGAATGGCATGGGCGGTGTGGCAATCGTTGCAAACCGGAAGCGGCTTGTCGGACCCACCCACCCGTTTGGCGTGGATGCTGGTCTCGAACTGCTCCTCAATGCCGTGGTGGCAGCGGCCGCAGGTGGTCGGCACATTGGCGGCGTTCACACTGGATTTCGGATCCGTCCGCGGAAGCACACTGTGGGCGGTGTGACAACTCGTGCAGGTCGCCGTTACCGTCAGGCCGTTCTTCAACAGCGTTCCGTGAATGCTTTCCGTATAGTTCGAAATAATCTCGTGCTGGCGCCCGGTATAGCGCACTGCGGCTTTGTTGCCTTCACGGTGACAGCGCGCGCACAGCCCGGGAACATTCGTGGGAAACGACGGCGAGTCGATGTCTTGTTTGCTCAGTACTCCATGCGTTCCATGGCACTCCTTGCAGGTCGGAGCATTCGGATCGTTCTTCGCGTTCAGTTGTCCGTGGATGCTGGCCGCATACAACTTGCCGACTTCATCGTGGCAAGAGGTGCAATCGACTCCGCGGGTGATCGTCTCGCAGGGCCGCACCCGCGAGGCGTTCACTTCCGAGTGACACTGGCTGCAAGCCACTCCCTTCTGGCTGTGCCGCGAATGGCTCACCTCTTCGAGGTTCACGTACATGGACTTTCCATCGCGACCGCGACGCAGTTTTTCGTCGGCATGGCAACGCATGCAGTCGGCGTTGGCCATACCCTGGTCGTAAAAAACGTTCCTGATCTTATGCGGTTGATGGCAATCGGGGCAGGAGGGCAGAACATTGGCCTGCTTCTCCCATAGTTCGCCACGAATGATCTTCCGGTGGACGGTTTCAATTTGCGAATGGCATTTCGTACAGGTCGCCGCAATATTCTTCCGATTGATCGAAGAAGCTGGGTCGGTGTGGGGCAGAATCAAGTGCGGCGTGTGACAGGTCGCGCAGTTGGGGGCGACCGACAGTCCCTTCTTCAGCAATGCTTCTCCGTGAATACTCTCGGAGTAATTTTCCAGAATGTTGTCCTGGGCAATGAGACGATTGCGCGATACCGCCGTGCCCTCACGATGGCACTGTCCGCAAACCAAAGGCACTTTTAGCGGCGCCACCGCGGACCGCGGGTCCTTCACCGGAACAATATCGTGATTGCCGTGACAATTCACGCAGTGCGGCGCGAGCGTATCGCCCCGGGCGATCGCTTTGCCGTGGAGCGAGCGGGCATGTTGCTCCTGCTCCGTCGTGTGGCAGGTACCGCACTGCACCGGGGCGGGCTTCTCATGCGGAAAATCTTTGCCTTCCAGGTCAGCGTGACAGCCGGTACAACCGAAGCTGGCATGAACGGAACCCGCGAATTTCTTGCCATCCACATACAGCGGAGTCGTTTTGCCGGCTCGCGTCGGAGCAGAACTCTTGTCGCCATGGCACGCCAGACATTCCGCTCCCGGTTGTGGCTTTTCAGGCGCCGCTGCGTGTCCGAGGCTCTCCGGGAACAGAAGGGAGAAAGCTGTGCCCACGAGCATCGCAACGACAACTCTCAGCCCCGCACACCGTCTCTTCCTTCGCGTGTTCATTCTTTCCGCCATGTCAAACCGGTCGATCCTCACTTCATGCCCAGATCCGTAAGCACCTTCGGATTGTCCTCCTGCACCGCCAGCAGGTTGTGGCACGCACTGCAGTCGTTGGTGATCGTCTGGCCATCGGCGCTGGTATGGCTCCCGTCATGACAACGGAAGCAGCCCGGCGAATCATTGTGCCCAATATTGTTGGGGTGAGTGCCCCAGGTCACGCGCATGTCCGGGAAAATGTTGCGCAGGTAGATCCGCGCTACCTCCGCGCCCGCTTGCTCCACCGCCGCCCGCCGCGCCTCATAGATGGCCGGGTAATTGGTCTGGTAAAACTTGTTGATTTCGGCCGCGATGCTCTGCCGGGCCACCTCGCGACTGGAGTAGTTCACCTTTAGAACCTCAACCGCCTTCTTCCTGATATAGGGCAGATCCGTGCTGATCTGCCCGCCGGACATCTGTTTGTCGACGGCGTTTTCAGGCAAGTCGAAGGCATGGGTCGGGCGGTTATGGCAATCGACGCAATCCATCACGCGATGTTCACCCTTTTCCAATTGTTGTGGCGTGGGCTTGGCATCGGTAGAAATAAATTCCGTGGTCTTCCCGCTGTCGTCCGTGTAATACACGGCGGGAATTGTCATGCGATCGTTATCCGTCGAAATGTAGCGGATGCGCGCGTTGTCGGAGAGGTGGTGCCCGTGGATGCCAACCGATCCTTGCCAGGTTCGTCCACCGACTTTCAGCAGCAACACGTCGGTCTGCGGAGTATTTTTTTCGTCATCCTTATAACTCGTGTTGACCAGAAATTTGTCGCCCGTGAAACGCTGCGGCCAGTGACACTGCTCACACGTCTCCCGCGCCGGGCGCAGGTACTTCACCGGTGACGGAATCGGCCGCGAATAGGTGTGGAAGGTCACCGCAAACACTTGTCGCAACCCGGAGAGTTTCGACTTTACAAACCATCCCGCTCCCGGTCCGATATGACACTCCACACAAGCCACGCGCGAGTGCGGAGAATTCTGATACGCCGAATATTCGGGATCCATCACCGTGTGGCATGTCTTTCCGCAAAAATTCGTCGAGTCCATGTACTCCACGCCGCGGTACGATGCGGTTCCCACAATCAGCAGATTGAGCAGGGTCGCCACGCCAACGTATTCCAGGGTGCGCCGCACCACGGGCAAACCCAGATCAACCGCGGGGTAAGTCCCGGGCAACGTCCCCCTCTCGCGCAGACTTCGCCGCCGCAGCCAGATGCCTAGCGGAATCAAGAGCAGGCCCAGGATAAAAATGCCCGGGAGGATTAGAAAGACCAGCAGGCCAACATAAGGATGGGGCGGCCCCGGCAAGAATATGTCATAGAACCAGAAGGCGATGCTGGTCAGTGCCGTGCTCGTCGTGACCACCGCGCCCGTAAGCGTGACGGGATTCTGCCCGAGAAAATAGATGGGCTGCAACCAGTCTCCGAAACGTTCTCGCAAATTCATGTGGAACCGCCACTTCCCTTCGTTTCTAAATGCCGCCTCTTACACACACTTCAACCTTGGCGTCCGGCAGTACGCCACTGCTCGACAGTCTCTTTAGTCTTGTTGGCTGGAACCAGCCAGGACTATTTCTTCAAGCTGCGAATGTACGCCACCAGACCCTTAACCTCTTCCGGCTTCAGAGTGGCGTATTTCGGCATCTTGTTCTTGCCGTTGGTGATAATGTCCGAAAGTTCCGCGTCCGACATCTTCTGCACTTCGTCGGTCGTGAAATCATGCGCGCCCATTTTCTTCCCCATCGCCGAGCCCGTTCCGTCGGCTCCATGGCAGGCGGCGCACTTTGCTTTGAAAAGGTCCGCGCCTTGGGCATGTGCTGCCACGGGAACGCTCAGTACAACAGCCAACGCTGTTGCGATTATGAACACAGGGAGGTAAATTTTCTTCATCTTCTGGCTCCATTTTCGAGTTTTTGTGGCCCACAACCCTACAACGAAAACTTGCGTATGAGCTGAGCAACATTGAACACTTTTTGCGTTGCGGGGTTCTGTGATCCCGGTCACACCTGCTTGTAACCACAATGTTTTCCGGAGACTAGAGGATATCGGCTGGCAGCTAAGACTGTGTGAGGTTCCAGCAGGCGCGAGCGATCATCCAGTCTTCCTGCGCATGAATCATGAGAACACGGACGCCCGCATCCTTGGCCGAGATATCTTGATCGACATCCTTGCCCAAGGGCAATCGAGAGTTTTTCTCCTGGTCGAGCCGGACTCCCAGGAATCCGAGGTTTTCGCATACCGCGGCCCGAACTTCGGGTGAGTTCTCACCCACTCCGGCAGTGAATACCAGAGCATCCAATCCACCCAGCACCGCCCCCATCGCGCCGATTCCCGATTGCAGGCGATGGACATAAATATCCAGCGCCAGCTTGGCCCGAATCTGTTTGGAGGGTTCAGCGCCATTCTTCGTGGCGGCAAGAATCTCGCGCATGTCACTGGAAATACCCGATATCCCCAGCAGCCCCGACTTCTTATTCAGCATGTCGTCCAGTTGTTCGCCCGACAACTTTTTCTGCCGCATCAGATAGGTAACGATGCCCGGATCCACGCTGCCCGAGCGCGTCCCCATCATCAGGCCTTCCAGCGGAGTGAAGCCCATGGTCGTGTCCACGCTGTGACCGTCGCGAATCGCCGCCAACGAGCAGCCATTTCCCAGGTGGCAACTCACCACTTTGAATGAGTTCAATTTCTCGTCGTCCAATCTGCCCAGCAACTGTGGAGCGCGCTCCGCGCAATACTGGTGATTGATTCCGTGGAATCCGTAGCGCCGGATTCCCTGCTCGAACCACTCGTACGGACCGGGGTAGGTGGACGCCGATAGCGCCATGGTGCGATGAAAGCCGGTGTCGAACACCGCGACCTGCTTCACCGTACCCAGCAGTTTCGCGACGATCTCCATGCCTTGCAGCTCGGACCGACTATGCAGCGGGGCGAAAGCCGAAGCCCTTTCGATCGCCGACCTGACCTCGGCGGTCACCACCGCGGGTTCAAAATAGTGCGGCCCGCCGTGCACCACGCGGTGTCCCACCACATCGACATCGGACGGCCCCGAAACCACCTGCGTCCCACCGCTCCACAAACTGCGGAGCAAGCCCTCGATGCCTTCTCCCCGATCGCTCGTCGCAGCCTGGCCCTTTTGCGAACCTCCGTGCGCGTTCTTAATCGAATACTCGGCCTTGCCATCGGCCCACTCGATCTTCCCTTCCCAGGCACACGCCGGGGGTTGCTCGGGAAGCGAGCCTTCAATCTGGTAAAGACAGCTCTTCTGGCTGCTCGATCCGGAGTTGAGAACAAGCACGTTCATCAGTAAGGCCAGACCCAGTCTCGGATCTCCGGCAAGTCGTCTCCCCGCTCGCGGATATATTGCTTGTGTTCAACCAGTTTGTTCCGCAACAACTGCTTGAAGTGGGCTCCGACCTTCTGCAACCTGGGAACACGGTCCACCACATCCCCAGCCAGGTGGAAACGATCCAGATCGTTCATCACCGTCATATCGAAAGGCGTTGTGGTCGTGCCCTCTTCCTTATAGCCACGCACGTGCAGATTGTCATGATTGTGGCGGCGATAGGTCAGGCGGTGAATCAGCCAGGGATAGCCGTGATAGGCAAATATAACGGGCTTATCCACCGTGAACATGGAATCGAAATCGGCGTCGGAAAGGCCGTGAGGATGCTCGTTCGAAGGCTGAATCGTCATCAGGTCGACAACATTCACCACCCGAATTCTGATGTCGGGAAAATGCTGCCGCAAGAGATCCACCGCCGCCAGGGTTTCAAGCGTCGGCACGTCGCCCGCGCAGGCCATCACGACATCGGGCTCGACGCCCTTGTCCGTGCTTGCCCATTCCCAGATGCCGATCCCGGTAGTGCAGTGTTCGATGGCCGACTCCATATCCAGAAACTGCAAGGCGGGTTGCTTGCCGGCCACGATCACATTGACATAATGACGGCTCCTTAGACAATGATCGGCCACCGAAAGCAGGCAGTTGGAGTCGGGTGGAAGATACACCCGCACGATGTCTGCTTTCTTATTCACCACATGATCGATAAAACCAGGATCCTGATGCGTAAAACCGTTGTGATCCTGCCGCCACACGTGCGAGGTCAACAAATAGTTGAGGGACGCAATCGGACGCCGCCACTCAATCTCACGCGTCACCTTCAGCCACTTCGCATGCTGGTTGAACATCGAATCGATAATGTGGATAAACGCTTCGTAGCACGAGAAGAAGCCATGACGCCCGGTGAGCAGATAGCCTTCCAGCCAGCCCTGGCACATATGCTCGCTCAGCATCTCCACCACCCGCCCGCTCTGCGACAGATGTTCGTCCACCGGCAGCATCGGTTCCATCCACAGCTTGTCGGTAGTCTCATAGAGAGCGTCGAGCCGGTTGGACGCCGTCTCATCCGGGCCAAAAACGCGGAAGTTTTTCGAGTCCGCATTCAGCTTCATCACGTCGCGCAAGAATCCGCCCAACACCCGCGTCGCTTCCGAGTTCTCCGTCCCCGGCTTCGGAACCTTGACCGCATACTTGCGAAAGTCCGGCATCACCAGATCGCGCAACAGCAAGCCCCCGTTGGCATGCGGATTCGCTCCCATCCTCCGCTCGCCCTTGGGAGCCAGTTCCGCAAGTTCCGGAATCAGCTTGCCGTTCTGGTCAAACAACTCCTCTGGACGATAGCTCCTCATCCAGTCTTCCAGGATTTTCAGGTGGGCCGGCTTGGTTTGCAGATCGGCCACTGGCACCTGATGGGCTCGCCACGTGCCTTCAATCGGCTTGCCATCCACTACTTTCGGACCCGTCCAACCCTTCGGGCTGCGTAAGACAATCATCGGCCAGGTCGGCCTGCCGGAGTCAGCGCCACGACCCGCCTTGTCGCTGCGAGCGTGATCCTGAATCGATCGAATCTCCTTCACAATCGTGTCCAGCGTTGCCGCCATCAGTTGGTGCATCGCTTCCGGCTCTTCCCCCTCAACGAAGAAAGGCTTCCAGCCGTAGCCGGTGAAGAACTGGGTGAGCTCCTGGTCGTTCATGCGCGCCAGTACGGTGGGATTCGCGATCTTCCAGCCGTTGAGATGAAGAATCGGCAGCACCGCGCCGTCCCGTGCCGGATTCAGAAATTTGTTGCCATGCCAGCTCGTAGCCAGCGGCCCCGTTTCCGCCTCGCCGTCTCCCACCACGCAACAGGCCAGCAGGTCCGGGTTGTCAAAAACCGCGCCGCACGCGTGCATGATCGAATAGCCCAGTTCCCCCCCTTCATGAATCGAGCCCGGAGTTTCCGGCGCCGCGTGGCTCGGAATCCCTCCCGGAAACGAAAACTGTTTAAACAACTTCTGCAGGCCCTCTTCGCTCTGCGTGATGTTGGGATAGAACTCGCTGTAGGTGCCTTCCAGATACGTATTGGCAACCATTCCCGGGCCCCCGTGACCCGGACCAGCCAGATAAATAACATTCAGATCGTGGTTCTTAATCAGGCGATTGAAATGCGCGTAAATAAAATTCAGCCCTGGAGTAGTCCCAAAATGTCCCAGCAGCCGCGGCTTGACGTGCTCCAGCTTCAGCGGTTCGCGCAGCAGCGGATTGGCATAAAGGTAAATCTGGCCGACTGAAAGATAGTTGGCCGCGCGCCAATACGCATCGATCTTGCGCACCTCTTCCGGTGTTAGAGGCCGGGCCGTGAGTGCCTGGGCCGAAATGTCACGTTGCGGAGAGTTTGCGGTGGCTAGGGGAGTCATCGTATCCTGCCTTTCGATTTCCTGCTGTCTCCCATTCTAAGTTTCCCGCAGTCAGTTTTGCCAGCGCTCGAAAAACGTCATCATCACCGAGACGACTTTCGTATGCCGCGATTCGTGCCCAACCTATTAAAGTGGTACGGGGCATCCCCGAGAAGGCTGGGGCCCATCTGATGAATATGGCAACCTCGAGTGCGACCCTTGCTTCGCCTGACGCGTCTGAGGCCACTTCCCAACAAGGATCCAACTATAAGACATATGTGAACCCGCAATGGGTCGCTCTGCTCAACCTGCTGGGCATGAACGTCGAGTACTTGCGCTGTATGGGCTGCGAGTTGTTCACCAGAGACGGCCGCCGCATCCTCGACTTTTTATCGGGCTACTGCGTTCACAACACCGGTCACAACCATCCATCCATCATCCTGGCGCTAAAGAACGAATTGAATCAGTGCGGCCCGGCAATGCTGCAAAGCCATGTTCCCGAGATCGCGGGTGAGTTGGCGCGGCGCTTGTGCGAGTTGTCGGGTGGCGACCTGCAAAAGGTCTACTTTGGCAGCAGTGGCAGCGAGGGCGTCGAGGCCGCCATCAAGTTTTCCCGTGCCACCACGCGCCGCGCCGGCATCGTCTATGCCAAGAGCAGTTTTCATGGACTGACAACTGGCGCGCTCTCGCTGATGAACGATGCCTTCTGGCGAGAGGGCTTCGGCCCCCTGTTGCCGGATACCTTCGGCGTCCCTTACGGCGACATCGCCGCCCTCCAGGCCGCGCTGGCGACCAAAAATTATGCCGCGTTTATCGTCGAACCGTTACAGGCCGAAGGCGGAATCCATGTACCCTCGCCAGCCTATTTGCGGCAAGCCCAAGAGGCGTGCCGGCGGACGGGCACGCTCCTCGTCCTTGATGAAGTGCAGACCGGCATGTATCGCACCGGAACTTTCCTGGCGGCGCACCATTTCAATGTGCAACCCGACATCGTGGTCCTGGCCAAGGCGCTCAGCGGCGGACTGATGCCCGTGAGCGCCGTCCTCATGACCAACAAGATCTACGACGCCGTCTATTCTTCGCTCCGGCGAGCCATCGTCCATACCTCGACCTTCAGCGAAAACAGCTTGTCCATGAGAGCGGGCCTGGCTACGCTTGACGTTCTCGAACGCGAAGAACTGGGCCCGCGCGCCTTCAGGCTGGGCGAGGAGTTTCGCGCCAAACTGCGTCGCGAACTAGCCGGCTTCGACATGGTCAAGGAAGTCCGCGGCATGGGACTGTTGAACGGAATCGAATTTGTTCCGCCCAGGAAGCTGGCCTTTCGCGCGCTTTACGAAGCGTTTCACAAAATTCATCCTGCCATGTTCGGGCAGATTGTGGTCATGCGGATGTTCCGCGAGAAAGGCATCCTCACGCAAATCTGCGGCAACAACTTCATGGTCCTGAAAGCCGCGCCCCCGCTCATCGTAACCTCGGAACAACTGGATGAATTTGTGGAGGCGATTGGCTCCGTGGTCGAGATGGCGGAAACCTCGCCCGCCTTCTGGACCGAGGCGCTGCACATGGTTCGTCGGGCCGTCACTATATAAATGAGGGAAACAAAAAGGAACATGCGGACTCTGCTCGGGCCTTCGCGCATCGGCGCTCTGGTGTTTGCCGGCGCCGCCCTCTTTCTCTCGGCCGCGCCCTCTTTCTCTCAAACCGCAACCGCTCCAGTCGCTGCGTCCGAAATTGTCCTCGCACTCGATCCTGTGCAATCCAGAGTGCATTGGAGCGTCGACAGCACTCTGCACACCGTGCACGGCACCTTCGCCGTCAAGAGCGGAACCGTGCATTTCGATCCCGAAACCGGGATGGCTGGCGGAGAAATTATCGTGGATGCACCGAGCGGCGAGAGCGGAAATGGCGCCCGCGACCGGCGCATGCACAAAGAGATATTGGAGACCTCCAGGTATCCAGAAGTAATCTTCCGCCCCACCCGAGTCGAGGGCAAAGTACTCCAGCACGGGGCCTCGGACGTAAAACTGAGCGGTATCTTTTCCATTCATGGCGCGGATCACGAACTCACCGCGCTGGTTCATGCTGAGCTGACCGCAAATGGCTGGAGGGGAACCGCGAAGTTCGAAGTGCCTTATGTAAGCTGGGGCATCAAAGACCCAGGCAATTTCCTCTTGAAAGTGCAGCCCCGCGTGAACGTGGAACTCGAGATGTCCGGCGAACTCAGGAAAACAAAATAGTCGCCCATCGCAGTCGACTCTCGGTTCGCTCCGTCGTTACAAGCGTTACAAGCCCCAGATCCGATTTGCTCCCACCACCAGGCCTAGTGTCAGGCACGCGATCAGAATCTCTCCGAGCGCCCCTACAATGAAGGGCCGCAACCCCTGCTGCGACATTTCGCGGAAGTTCGTGCGCAGGCCGACGCCCGCAAAAGTCAGCAGAAACGCCCACTTCGACAGATTCCCCAGCGACGTGACTTGCCCTTTACTGAACCAGTGAAATCCCACCAGCACCGACATCACAAGAAAACCGAGGATGAATTTTGGGAACTTCTTCCACAGGAACGCCGCTTTGTTGGTAACCCTTTCGGCTTGGCCCCGCCCCGCCCAGTAGATGGCGTATGCCAGAACCACAAATCCGATCATCGCATTCCGCGCCGTCTTCGCCAGCACGGCAACTTTACCCGCCGCGTCCGAATACAAGGCCCCGGCCGCGGTTGCCTCCGCCGTATTGTCCACCCCCAGTCCAGCCCACAGGCCATAGGAAACATCATTCATGTGCAGACTGTGCGCAATCGCTGGAAATGTGAATAGCGACAGAGCTCCCAGCGCCAGAATCGCGGCGATCGCGAAAGAGGAGTCCTCATCATCCGCATCAATCGCCCCCTTGGCCGCAATGATCGCCGAAACCCCGCACACCGCCGATCCTATCGCCAGCAGCGATGTCAGCTTCGGCTTCAGCTTGAACAGTCTCCCGAGCAGCGTCATCAAGGCCAGCGAGAGTGTGATCTCGACCACCACCAGCGCCAGACTGATGCCGCCCAACTTCAGAACATCGGCAAGCACGAAGCGTGCCCCCAGAAGCACGATCCCCAGCTTCAACCAGAATTCATAGGTGGCAATGCCAGACTGAAATACTTTTGGGATCGTCAAGGTGTTCGACAGAACCAGTCCGATGAGAATGGCCCACAGAACATACTCGATGTTGGGAAACGTCCAGTGCTGCGCCTTGGCATAGGCGTTCACGGAACGCTCCAGAATCTTGGCGGCATATCCGATCCCCGCCAGCAACAGAACACCCGGCACCATGCCCAGCGCATCCAGCAGGCGATTGTCGGAACCAACACGCGGCAAGGATGTTGAAGATGCCATACCGTTCTCCGTCCGGACTAGATTGAGTTCCTCTTTAACCTGAACTTGCTGCGACTTGATCTTGCTACCAGGGCACATTCTTGAGAACGTCGAATCTCACCGCCAAAGCCAGCAAAAGCGCGACGATCACCGCCCACCAATCAAGCGAGAGCGAATTGCTGTTACCGGAGGGAGCGGACTTTTCCGTGGTTGACATTGCACGTTCTCCTTCGAGCCGGCGCGTGACCTTCAGTCCCATGCCGGCACATCATTGCCGCGCTGGTTTGTCCCGCAGTCAAGCGAGCCTCGCGGCATAAGAATTAAACCAAACAAAAAGCCTAACGTCTACTACTAGAATAGACATTATATACATTTGATGGACAGCAATCTGACGGCCAAGTCCCCGCGCCACATAAGGCTATTCAGGTGAATGTATAGTCAACTACTTACACTTCGGCATGTCCCAACCGCGGTTGCGATGCTGCATGCAATTGCATATGGGAGGATGAATTGATCCGGGCGGAGGGCCCGCCGTTTAAGAGCAAGACTGGATGCCGCGTCACCACCGTCGCCTTGACCACGCCGCTGCCATCATGTCAGCGGAACCCACCGTCGCGACGCCGACTTAACCTCGATTCCGGCTTCGCCGCCGAATCCACAATCTAGCGTCCCACTAATTTCTGCAGTGCTTCGGGGTAGCGCGCACCCTGCACCGCGATCTCCGAGGCCGCAGTTTCGAGCTCTTTGACCTCTTCCGGCGTTAGGTCGACGGCGACAGCTCCGATATTCTCTTCGAGTCGATGCAGTTTCGTCGTACCAGGGATTGGAACGATCCACGGCTTCTGGGCCAGCAGCCATGCCAGAGCGACCTGGGCTGGCGTTACCTTCTTTTGCTGCGCGAACTTCCCAATCAGATCGACCATCGCCTGATTCGCCTTCCGGTTCTCTTCCGTGAAACGCGGAACGCTGTTGCGAAAATCGGTCTTGTCGAACTTCGTATCCTCCTTGATCGCTCCCGTAAGAAAGCCCTTTCCCAGCGGGCTGAACGGAACGAATCCGATCCCGAGTGCTTCGAGCGTGGGTATGATCTCCGCTTCAGGCTCTCTCCACCACAGAGAATATTCGCTCTGCAGCGCCGTCACGGGCTGCACTTTATGCGCCCGGCGTATCGTCTGCGCCCCCGCCTCAGACAGGCCGAAGTGCTTCACCTTGCCTTGCTGAATTAGGTCCTTCACCGCTCCCGCTACATCTTCAATCGGCACGTCGGAGTCAACGCGGTGCTGATAGAACAAGTCGATGGCATCGACCTTAAGGCGCTTGAGCGACGCTTCCGCGACTTCCTTGATATGCTCCGGCCGGCTGTCCAGCCCCGCCTGTTTGTGAGTCTTGGGATCAAGTTTGAATCCAAATTTCGTGGCGATCGCCACTTTTCCGCCGAACGGAGCCAAAGCCTCACCCACGAGTTCTTCGTTGGTGAACGGGCCGTAAACCTCCGCCGTATCGAAGAATGTGACGCCGAGTTCGACCGCCTTGCGAATCAGAGAGATCATCTCCTTTTGATCCGCAGGTGGGCCGTACCCGAAGCTCATTCCCATGCAGCCAAGGCCGATGGCGGACACTTCCAGATTGCTTTTTCCCAGTTTCCGTTTCTGCATTGTCCCTCCCTCACGAACTGTTTCTCTTATCCCAAGCTTAGGACCAAACCCAGTGGAAGCGGCAGCCCGATCCCTCGGGTTATAGGAAGCCTCATAGTTGAGCCCCATTCCCAAATAATGTGGTGGGGTTCACCATGAGATGCGCGCAGTGGACCTTTGAGTGCATGGGCAGGCTACTTTGCCCTCAACCCAAGTGCCAAATCACAAATTCTCGAGCACCAGCTTCAGGAAATTCCAGAAACTCGCCACGGACGAAATCTGCACTCGCTCGTTCGGACTGTGCGGATCCACGATTGTCGGACCGAAAGACACCATCTCCATGCCGGGATACTTCTCGCCAATAACGCCGCACTCCAAGCCCGCGTGCATGGCAATCAGCCGGGCTGGTTCCCCGAAGAGTTTCTTGTGCACCTCCTGGAGCTTGCGCACGATTTCACTGTTGGGCTCCGGCTTCCAGCCCGGATACTTGCCGGCGTGCTCTACTTCAAAGCCGGCCAGGCGACATACGGTCGCAACCATGCGGGCCGCAGCCATCATGCTGCTCTCGATCGGGCTCCGCTGGCTGGTGACAATTTCCACCACGTCGCCCTTGGTGGTCACCGTCGCCAGGTTGGTAGACGTTTGCACCAAACCGGGGACATCGGGGCTCATCGCGATAACCCCATGATGCAAGCTTGCGAGCAGCGCCACCGCTTGTTTCGCGTCCGTCGCGTCCAGCACCTTTCCCGGACGTTCGACTCTCTCAACCGTGATCCGCAATCCGGAATCGAATCCCCCTAAGTCAGCTTGGTATCCCGTTTCGGCTGTGGCGATAAGCGATTTCAGTTCACTCTCGCGCGAGGGATTGACTACCACCAGGGCCGCAGCCTCGCGGGGAATCGCATTCTGCGCGCTGCCACCATTGATCTCCGCGATTTCGATGGGCAGACGATCCAGCAAGACCTGAAGCACCCCACCCATGATCCGCAGCGCATTGCCGCGGCCTTGGTGGATATCGACCCCGGAGTGGCCGCCTTTCAGCCCAGACACCTTGACCCGCCATGCCGATCCCGCGACAGCAGCACCAAGGCTTACCTTTCGTCGAGCCGTCGTCTTGATGCCACCCGAGCAGCCAATACACAGAGTTCCCGTGTCTTCGTTATCAAGGTTGAGGAAATACTTCGACTTCAGCACGCCACCGGGGAACTCCGAAGCGCCCGTAAGCCCGGTCTCTTCGTCAATGGTGAAGGCAAATTCCAGTGGACCGTGGGCAATGTCCGTGCTCTCCATCACGGCCAGTGACGCGGCTACGCCCACTCCATTATCGGCGCCCAGAGTCGTTCCATCCGCCCTCAGCCAATCCCCATCTCTCACAACTTTAATCGGATCGGTATCGAAATCATGTACCGTTCCCTCGTTCTTTTCACACACCATGTCGAGGTGGCCCTGCAGGAGCACCATGGGCGCTCCCTCCCGTCCCGGCCGCGCCCGCTTCCTGACCACGAGATTGCCGGCTTCGTCCTGCTCGCATTCCAGGCCCAGCTTTGTGGCCAGCGTTCGGATGTAGTCTCGCGCCGCAGCCTCCTTGGTAGAGGCCCGAGGAATGGCCGCCAATTTATCAAAGTGCTTCCATACTGCTTCGGGTTCCAGGTTCGCGAGGGCAGGGATCATGACACGCTCCGTAGGATTAAAATCTCCCTGCTATCGTACAGCGCCGACGCTCTCAGCGCCGACCTCTTGACCAAGAAGCTTGCCTGCACCTTTGTTTCCGCACACGATCGATTCGCGCAAACGGGTGGGTTCGTTACCTGAGTGGAGCCGGGAAGCGTCGGCTGAATCGGAACCGCAGACCTGTCCACCGGGCCCGCTACCTGAGGAGCCATTTCTTGTAGTAGCTTCCCCAGCCTGCCGCCCGCTCCGGTGTCTGCCCTGTTCCGATAACTTTCGCTGAAGGCCGTTGCTGCCGCTCTAGTGGGATCGTGTCACGGTACCACTCAGATCAATCTGCGCCGCGGAGTGCGCGACGTAGACGCTGAATTCACCGGCATCCGCAACCCAGCCATGTTTCTCGCTGTCGTAATAGGAAAATGCTCTCCGGTCAAGAGTCAACGAAACCCGCCGCGTCTCGCCCGCGCTCAGCGGAATCTTGATGAATCCTCTCAACTCTTTCACCGGCCGGGGAACGGCGGCGTGCGATTCGCCAACATAAACCTCGGCAACATCCGATCCGCCGCGATCTCCGGTATTGGTTACATCGAAGCTGACCGTAACGAACTCGTCGCCAGTAACACGCTCCGGAGATATTGCAAGATTCTTGTAGGCGAAAGTGGTGTAGGAAAGTCCGAAGCCGAACGGGAACAACGGCTTGACTTCGGACTTGTCGAAATGCCGGTAGCCTAGGAACACACCTTCCGAATAGACGACCTTGTTGTCCGCCTTGTTGTCCGTGCTTCTCGGATAGTAACTGTCATGCGTGGCGTTGTCTTCCCAGCGCTTCTCAAAGCTGATGGGCAATTTGCCGGACGGGCTGTATTCACCAAACAGAAGTTGCGCCAACGCGGTCCCGCCCTCTTGTCCCGCATACCATGCCTCGAAGAGCGCGGGCACACGATCGATCCAGCGGGCCGTATCAACGGCTCCGCCTGAGGTAACCACGACAATGACGTTCCTGTTCGCCGCCGCGAGTTGTTGAATGAGTTCGTCTTGCGCGGGAAGCAGTTCGAACGAGCGATCGCCGCCTTCGCTCTCGCTGTCGGGGTCGAAACCCACCGCTACGACGACCGCGTCGGAGTTGGCCGCAAGTTTCTTCGCGTCAGAGTCCACCGCCTCCTCCGGACGGATGATGCCAATCTTCGGCCCGCTATAGCTGCCGTGCACAAAATACTCGAATCGAATCTTGTGCGGCCCGGCGGCCAGAGGAATGTGAACCTGACTGACGCGAGCGTTGATTGTCTGCCAGTCATCGATGATCAGTTTGTCGTCAAGAAAAAGGCGGGAACCACCTTCCTCGCCGCCACCCTGCGTGAACACGAGATAGTCGCCGGGATGGCTGGGCGTGAAGTAACCCGTCCAGCGAGCGGAAACGTCATTCCAGTTCACGCCATCGCCCAGTCCATGTTCGAAGTTGACGTGCTCGTCGGTGCGGTGTACGGCCGGTTGTCCGCTGAAAGAGGGATTGTTGAACAACTCGGCGCTCAAGCCGGGCTGCTTGCCGCCGGCATCGATCGTGAAACTCGTGGTCTCGGCCATCTCGCCGACCGAAGGTATTCCGCGGGCGTAGTAAGCCTTTGCGCCGCTTCCCGTCGCGAGATATGCGGAGATACCTTCCAGGTAGCTGACCGCGCTGAAGGGACGCACACCGGCGCTGCCTCCGCCCACGGGTTGCGCCGGATAGGCATCCGGCCCGATGACGGCGATCGACTTGATCCTGTTTTTGTCCAGCGGCAGAAGATGGTCCTGGTTCTTCAGCAGCACCATACCCGAGCGCGCCGCCTCGAGTGCGACCTTGCCGCCCGGCGCGTTCAGCAACGGAATCGATAAGTCGGTCTGCTCGCGATCGAGCCAGCCGAAACGAATTGCGGTTCGAAGAATCCGGCGTACCTTGTCGTCGATGGTCGCCTCGCTCACCTGGCCGGATTTCACCGCGGGTATGAGTTGGGCGCGATTCATGAACTTGCCCGACGGCATTTCGAGATCGAGCCCGCCATTGGCTGCGGCAACGCCGTCGTACGTTGCATCCCAATCGGACATGATGATGCCTTCGAAGCCCCACTGCTTTTTCGCGACATCGTTATTCAGATAGCCGTTCTGGGTGGCATGCCGGCCGTTGATCAGATTGTAGGAATCCATGATCGCGCCCACGTGCGCTTCTTTGACCGCCGCTTCAAAGGTGGGCAGATAAATCTCGTACATGGTGCGTTCGTCGATGATCGAATCGGCGTCGTGTCGAAGGAATTCCTGGTTGTTGCCCATGAAGTGCTTGATGGTGGCGCTGACTCCCTGACTTTGTATTCCGTTGATGTAGGCGACGGCGGTGCGGGATGCAAGAAACGGATCCTCGCCAAAGTATTCGAAGTTTCTGCCGCACATCGGGGCGCGATAAATGTTGACTCCCGGCCCGAGCATGAAGTGGACGCCGCGGGCGCGCGCATCCTGTCCGATCACGGTCCCGATGCGCTGGGCCAGCTCCGTGTCCCAGGTGGCGGCCAGCCCGATGCCGCCGAAGGTCGTGGCAGGTCCATAGTTGCGCACGCCCATCGGGCCGTCGGACATTTTCAGCGGAGGCAGGCCAATGTGCTTGATCCCGCGAATGTAGAAGTCATCGAGCCCGCCGATAAGGTCGATCTTCTCTTCCAGCGACAGTTGTTTGAGCATGGCCTCGGCGCGGTTGTCGATGGCAGGCGTAGTCGCGGATGGCGCCTGCGGCCAGGCGGCCGGGACGAAGTTCACGAGCACGATTGCCGAAGCCATTACTACAGTTATAAGTACCGTTGCAGGGTTCTTCCGGGCCATGAAACGACCTCCACGTAGTCGGTGCCGATGGTGCGGGACGAGGATACCATTTCCGCAGATTTCACTAAAGCGCTTCAGCGAAGTGCCACACCAACGTTCTCGGGATGTCGCCAGCCGCGTCATCCGGGCCACCGGCGGAATATAGATCTTCATACGTGACTTCCAAATTCTGTATCCGGCTCAACCGATTTAGCCCTTTACAAAACCGGTTTTGCATTTTTTTCTTGACTTCAAACTCCTAGTAGTTTTCTATTACGGGGCAAAGGTCCAAGATTCAGCAATAGTCTTCTCCCGTCCTCATCGGCGATGACGACGATGAGACAAGACGACCGGTGCGACAATTCAGGAGGCGCTGCGATGCGCGTTTCACAACGTTTGTGGGTAGGGTTCGTGGTTGGGTGTTTGTGCCTGTTGATGCTCGGGACTGCCATGGCCCAGTCGGATCGGGGAACCATCGCCGGCACCGTGCAGGATAGCTCCGGCGCTGCGGTGGCGGGCGCGGCGATTACCATCAAAGGCGCGGATACCGGCAGTGTTTACCAGGCCGTTTCCAGCGGCAACGGTTCCTACCGCGTGAACGATGTCGCCATCGGTCGCTACGACCTGACCATCGAAGCCAAGGGCTTCAAGACGTCCCTGCAAAAGGGCGTCTTGATCGAGATCAACTCCGTCGCCGCCCTCAACATCACCCTCCAACCCGGCGATGTGAAGGAAGAGGTCACGGTTCTGGCCGATGCTCCAACCATCCAGACGGAAAGTTCCGAAATCGGCACGGTAGTCGGCGACAAGCAAATCCATGAACTTCCTCTGATGTTGAACACGACGGGTCAAAGCGGTGGAGTTCGCTCTCCCGAGACCTTCATCTTCCTCACTCCGGGAGCCACCGGCCAAGGCACGGTGGGCGACCACTCCTCAGCGGGTATCTACGAAACAAAAATCTCGGGTGGACAAAACTTCGGCTCGGAAATCCTTCTCGACGGCGCCAGCACGCAGCGTTCGGATTCGGGCACCGCTTTTGATCAGACCGCACCCTCGGTTGAGGCCCTGACCGAATTCAAAGTGACCACAGCTACCCCATCGGCTGAGTTTGGCCATACCTCCGGGGGCGTCGAAAGTTTCACCACCAAGTCCGGAACCAATAAGTACCACGGCAGCCTTTTCGAGCTATTCCATAACGAGGCCATGAATGCCCGGCCGTGGGCGTGCTGCGGACCCATCATCAAAGTGCCGCGCGACCGGCAGAATGATTTTGGTGGCGCGCTGGGCGGCCCCGTTCGGATTCCACATGTTTACGACGGCCACGACAAGACTTTCTTCTTTTTCGCCTGGGAGCAGTACCGCAACCGGGTGAGCTTGCAGAACGATATTCTAACGCTGCCAACCAGCGCCGAGCGCGGTGGCGATTTCTCGGCTCTGCTGGGCCCCGGCCTGGTCGACCCTAATACCAGTTTGCCCGTGATTAACCCGTGCAATGGCCAGCAGGTCCTCCAAGGGCAGATATTCGATCCTTCGACCACTCAGGTGGTCGGTGGCCAAACCTGTAGATTGCCCTTCGCAGGCAACATAATTACGAACCTCAGCCCGGTGGCGCAGAAGATCCTCGGCTACTTGCCTCCAACCAATCTCCCCGGAAATCCGGCCAATGGAGTGAACGGTCTGCAGCAGAACTATCAGAATCCGGCGGGCACTACTCCCAAGGTGATCACCCAAACCAGTTTCCGCATCGACGAAGATCTCACGAACAAGAGCAAAATGTTCTTTTCGTATTCCAGCCGCGAGCAGAACATTCTGAATGGTAGCAACTTCGACCTTCCCGCTCCCCTCACGCCGGGTAATTACACCAACCGCTATTTCACCCATTATCTTCGTTACGGCTGGGACTATCTCGCTACTCCGACCATACTCAACCACCTGACGGTTGGATTTAATCGCATCTACACCGCCGGCGTTGCACCGAGCGTGAATGGTTCGGATTGGGAGAAAGTGCTAGGAATCCCCGGCGCCAGCGGGCCCACCTTCCCTCAGCTCCAATTTAATGGCGCCCAATACGGAATCAGCTACAGCGGTTATAGCGATAACAACTACGGCACCCAGATCCCCAACGCACTCGTCGTGGCCGATAGCGTTTCATGGTCACATGGCCGTCACTCCTTCAAATTTGGCTTTGATTGGCGCTCCTATCAATATTCGCTCGAGAACACCGGGCAGGAATCGCCGACCTATGTGTTTAACAGCCGCGAAACCGCCTTCGCTCCGGTCAGCCAGAATCCCAATGCCGGCAATACGGGCGACTCAATGGCCAGTTTCCTGCTCGGTTTGCCCGACCAGGAATCTCTCACCGTCACCTCGCATTTCTCTCGCTGGATCCAAAACTACTACGCCGCTTTTGTCCAGGATGACTTCAAGGCCCGCCGGAACCTTACTCTGAACCTCGGACTGCGCTGGGATATCAATACGCCGAGGCACGAAGCCCTGGGAGCGCAGTCGGTGCTCTCGCTGACGGCCAACAACCCACTTTCGCCGGGACAACCCGGCGCCCTGATCTACGGCAAGAGTGCGACCGGCGCCGATACTTACTACAAGAGTTTTGGTCCACGGATCGGGTTTGCCTATTCACCAGACCAAACACCGGGCACCGTCGTCCGCGGAGCCTATAGCATCTACTATGCTCCGCTTACCTACTCCGATTTCGGAGGCAGTCTCAGCAGCGGAACCACGGCGAGCCCGAATTTCCAGAACTCCGATCAGTTCACGCCGGTTTCTTCGCTCGATGCCGGGTTCCCCGCATATACGCCGCCCAGCAACACTCAAGATCCGACGCTCCTGACCTTCACCCAGAGCAGTCCTAACTACGTGGCGCCGGACTATGGGCGGCCCGCCATGGTCCAGAACTGGGATCTGCAGGTCCAACACCAGATCGCCCCAGACTTGATCATGAGCATCGCTTACGTGGGTCAACATGCGACACGGCTGCTCTCCAATTTGGCTCAGGTCAACCTGCCCAATCCCCAGTACAACTCCCTCGGCGCCAACTTGAACCTGCTGGTCACCGACCCCGCCGCCGCCCCCATTCTAGCCAGCCTGGGCAAAACCGTTCCTTCCTGGTTTGTTCCCGGCTGGGGTAATAACGCCACCATCGGACAGTTACTCCGGCCATTCCCGCAATACTGGAACATCACCACCAGTTGCTGCCTGGAGAATAAGGGCCAATCCACCTACAACGCATTGCAGGCCACTCTCGAGCGCCGCTTCCGCAACGGCTTGAACCTGCTGGCGTCGTACACCTTCTCCAAGACCCTCACCGACGCCGATACGTCTTTCCCGACGGAAACGGGTTTCAATTCCAACGTCTTCGGCGCCCAGAATCCTTATAACCTCAAGGGTGAAAAAGCCGTCAGCTATCAGGACATACCGCACACCTTCGTGATCAGCTATCTCTACGAGCTTCCGATGGGGCCCGGCAAGAAATATCTGAACCACGGCGCGGCCAGCAAAGTGGCTGGCGGCTGGCAAATCAGCGGCATCCAGCGTTATCAGGCTGGATCGCCTGCGGTCATCAATGAGTATGCAACCTCAAACCCCTATAGCACCGGGAATTACCGCTTCAGCCTGATTCCAGGGCAATCTGTTTTTGGACCGAATCCTACGCAATGGACACCCGCCCTGAATAGCACTTGGAACAGCGGCTGCCATACCGTGAATGGCATCTTCCAACCCAACCAGGCGGGTCCCTCTCCCGTGAACTGCAATGCCTTCGAGGATCCCAGCGCCGCCTCCCTGAGTGCCGGCGGCGGTTACGTCTTCGGAAACATTCCCACCGCCGTCTCCTGGTGGCGAAGCCCCGGTTACAAAAACGAGGATATGTCGTTGATCAAACGAACCGCGGTTCATGAGGGCCAGTCGATCCTGCTGAAGTTTGACGTCCAGAATGTCTTTAACCGGCATATCTTCGGGGGTATCGACGGCAACCCGTACGACTCCTACTTCGGTGTACCAGGAGGCGGCGGCCATACCGTGCTTAATAGCCCGCGGACCATTCAGGCCACGATCCGTTACGAGTTCTAAGGCTGGCTTGCCCGCTGTAGACCTGAGGCTGGACCTTGTGTCCAGCCTTTTTATTTATGTCCGGCCCAGGGTTTAGAATTCCTTACGTGAAACTGATGATGTTTTTGGCCAAACATAGGCTATCTCTCCGTAATTCCCTCTACTCGCTCACCCTCGCGATCCTCTTTTGCTTATCTCTCGTCTGTCTTCCTCTGGTCCTGTGTTCACGCGTCGCTGCGCAGTCCGCCGTCGAAGCTCAGTTTGCGCTAGCGACCCAAGCCATGCAGTCTGGCAACCTGGACTCCGCCGCCAACGGCTTCGCCGCCATCGTCAAGCAGTCTCCAGCCTTTGCCGAGGCTCACTTTAATCTTGGGCTGGTTCGCGAAGAGCAGGGCAAATACGACGAGGCGATTGCCAGCTTTCAAAAAGCGCTGGCGCTCAAGCCGCGACTGCATGGCGCGAATCTGTTTCTGGGAATCACCGAGTTCAGGTTAAATCATCTCGAAAAAGCTCACGCCGCTGTGGCCAAAGAGACTGCCGGCTATCCCAAGGACGCCTCCGCCTGGATGTGGCTCGGCGTCGTCTGTCTGGCTCAGGACAAGCCCGAGGAAGCCGCGGACGCTCTGGACCGTGCCGCCAGACTCAAGCCCGATGATGGAGACATTCTCTACCACCGCGGCCGGGCACACCTGCTCGTCTCGAAAAACAGCTACGCTCGCATGTTCAAAGTCGATCCCGGTTCGTGGCGCGTGCACCGCGTCCTGGCCCAGGCCAACGCCGAAGCCGATCGGCACGTGGAAGCGATCGCGGAGTATGAGGCGGCCATCAAACTGGCTCCGACACAGCCCGGCCTGCACGAGGAGTTGGGATCGGAATACCGCAATGCCAACAAGATTCCGGAAGCCGAGCAGGCATTTCAGCGTGAGCTTGAGCTTGATCCCAATAACGTGCTGGCGCGGTACAAACTCGGAGCCATTGCGATCGAGCAGGGCGACGGCGCCAAAGGAAAAGAGCTGATCGAGGCCGCGCTGCGCGAAAAACCGGGACTGATCCATTCCGACTACAACCTGGGCCGGGCGGAGATGCTGCTGGGCGAGGATGCGTCCGCCGCCGAACACCTGCAGCGCGCCGCGACCACGGACACCGATTCCGACGTGGTGGAACAAGCCTGGTATCAACTGGGAACCGTTTACCGCCGGCTGCACCGCATGGACGAGGCTCGCAACGCCATGGAGACGTTCCAGAGACTGAAGGATGAAGGGGCCAAGCGTTCACAACAGTCGCTGGAAAATTATCGCAAAGCGCATCCCGAGGCTTCCGAGCCGAAGCCCACCTCCGACAATCCTCAGTAGCGCTGTTATTAGATTTGCCAGTAGATTCGTTAGTAGATTCGACAATGTCGAACCGCAATGGACTCCAACTCCATCACTTGGGCGGCGACTGCGAACCGGCTGAGCGGGTTTTTAAATCCGAAGTTTTTTCGAATTCAGCTTGAGCCCGATCCATCGCGTGTTGATCTTTGTAGAGTCTGCCCAATTGATAATGAGCGGTAGGATTGTCCGGCTCCAGACGAGTCGCGGTTTCCAGTTCGCGCTGGGCCGCCTCCAGCTTGCCGCTTTGCCGGTAGGCGACGCCCAGAGTCAGGTGGCAAAAAGCGTTGTTGGGGGCGAGCGCCACTGCCTTTTCCAACGGCGGCAGGGCTTCCGTGAGCTGCCCTTGCTCCATAAGAAGGTTGCCCAGATTGACGTACGGCTGTTCGCTCGGATGCTGACTTTGTTCCTGCCAGGCGACGGCTTGCCGGTAGGCCTCGATCGCGGCGGCGGGCTGGCCGTCGGTCTCGTAAATCAGCCCGAGGTTGTTCTCCGCTCTGACGTCGCGGGGATCGAGACTCAGCACGGCTAGAAACGCCTGCCGGGCCTCGGCTCGCTGCGACTTTGTGTAATACGCCCGGCCGAGGTAATACCAGGCGTCTTTATTCCTGGGGTCGCCTTCGACCGCGGCCCGCAACCATTTGATGGCGTCGGCGTAATCATCAAGCAGCACGTAGTCGAGGCCAACAATCTTCAGATCGTCCGCCGCAGGAGGAGTGATCGCGGCGGCGCGCGTGTAAATAGCCAGCGAATCCGATGGCCGGTTTTCGCGATGCAGAACAAAGCCGAGCAGGTACAGCGCTTCGGAAGAATCGGGATGAAACGCCAGATAGCCGCGCAACGCTTTCTCGGCGCCAGGGAAATCCGAGAGATGAACCAGGGACTTGCCCTGGTAGATCAGCGCCTCCGTTGCGCCCGGAGAAGCGGCCTCGGCGCGCGCAAATGATTCGGCTGCCGATGAATAATGGCCGGCGCGAAATTCAGCCACGCCTTGAGCGAAGTCCCCAGATGACCGAGCGCTGACTTGCGGAGAAGAAAAACATAGGCTGCTGGCGAATATGATGGACCACGAGAAGATAAAACGCGGGTTGAAGCGACGCGAGTTTGTCGGTGGCGCGCTCATGGTTTCTGCGCCGCTGCTTTGGGCGTTTCGTCAATCTGTAGAATCTGATCCGCGGCCACGTCCTTGATCGTTTGCCTGATTCCGCTGGGCCAGCGAATTTCAATCTTCAGAGCGACATTGTCCTTCCCCAATCCAAAGTGTACGCGCTTGTCGCTGGCGGAGAGATAGCTGCCGGCCGTCGAGACGGTGGCGAACTGCGAGCCCGCGGCGGTTACCAGTTCGACTTCAGCGCCAATCGCATCGCGGTTGCTGGTGTGTCCTACCAGTTTCAAGAGGAGCCAATGATTCTGCGTCGGCGTCTGGTTATGAAGCACATGGATCGGCCCGTCATTGGTGGTGACGACGGCATCCAGCCGACCATCGTTATCGAGATCGCCAACGGCCAAGCCACGCGCCACCCACGCCTGGCTAAAGACGCTTCCCGATTGCGCGGAGACATCCACAAACCCATGGCCCGTGTTCCGCGCCAGCAGCATGGGCTCACGATAGCGCAGGTGCGGAAAATTCAGTTCGATGGTATCGAGGTCGTGGCCCTGCGCGATGAGCAGATCCTTCCAGCCGTCGTTGTCATAATCGAGAAAACGCACTCCCCATCCCGAGTGTCCCAGCGTCATCTGTGACAGGCCGGCGTTCGCGCTTACATAATTGAAGGAGCCATCGCCGTTGTTCAGGTAAAGCGCATAACGCTGGTTGGCAAGATCGGTGACCACCAGGTCCGGCCAACCATCGTTGTTGTAATCGGCGAAGTCGACACCCATCCCAGCATAGGTTCGTCCGTCGATGTCGACGGCCACTTCGGAAACCAGAGCCACATCTTCAAAGGTGCCGTTTCCTTTGTTGTGGTATAGAAATTCAACCATCGAATCGTTGGCCACAAAAAAATCGATGTGGCCGTCGCGATCATAGTCGGCAATCGCTAGACCGAGTCCCTTCGCGGGCTTGGCGAGACCGATTTTCTCGCCCATCTCAGTGAAAGTTCCGTCCTTATTATTGTGATAGACCAAGGGGGCGATGGGCTTAAAGTGATCGGGATGGCAGTACGCGCGGTAACCTTCTTTGTGTTCGCCACACCACAAGTCGTCGAAATCCCAATCGAGATATCGCAACACGACCAAGTCGAGATAGCCGTCGCCATCCAGGTCAATCCAAGCCGCGCCGCTTGACCATCCGCCTCCTGCCACGCCGGAAGTCTGGGTCACGTCGGTGAAAGTTCCGTTGCCATTGTTGTGGTAGAGACGGTTGCCGCCGTAAGCGGTTACGTAAAGATCTTCGAATCCATCGTTGTCGTAATCGCCAACCGCCACTCCCATCCCGTATCCGACGCCTTGCAGGCCGGCTTTCTCGGTGACATCTTCAAATGTGCCGTCGGGCTTTTGATGATAAAGCCGGTTCCAGTACTCCGGGCCAGTTTTTTGAGGAATCGTCCCCTTGGGAGTGGGATCGGCGAGCGGAGTTCCATTCACCACGAAGATGTCGAGCCGTCCATCGTTGTCGTAATCGAAGAGCGCGACTCCCGGGCCCATGGTTTCGAGCAAGTACTTTCTGGAAGTGTGCGAAGCCCGATACTGAAAGTTAATGCCGAGGCGCGGTGCGATGTCGACGAACGATTCCCATGATTCCGCAGACGGCGGCTTAGCAGAATGCTCCTGGGAAGCGGCAAACGACGGCAGCCAGCAAAATAGCCAACCAGCGATCGCGAGAACACTAAGGCTGGTGCGATGCAGTTCTCGGGTGCCTGGCCGTCTCCGCTTCACGGTTCGACCATTCCTTTACCTTCAATCACGCTGAAAATCCGGTCCACCGCGGGGATTTGAATCTCTTCCCTGTTGCCGCTTGGCCACTGGATCTCGAGCTTGTCGACTTTGGCTGCCGCACCCAGCCCAAAGTGCAGGCGCGGATCGGAGTTGGAAGCATAACTTCCACCGCTGAAAACATCACCGCGCTGGCGAATCGCGCCGGTGGTGACGAAGACCTTGGCGCCGATGGCATCGCGCGGGCTCTTGGCTCCTCCGACCAGGCGAAGCCCTAGCCAGTGGTTTGAGTTGTGGATGACATTGCGGAGGAGCACTGGCGTGGAGTCGATGACGTTCAGCACTACATCGATGTGGCCGTCGTTGAACAAATCGCCAAATGCCGCGCCGCGCGCGGAAACCACGACCGCCAGTCCGCTGCCGGTGGCGGGCGCAACTTCCTCAAATTTGGATCCATTCAAATTCCGGAACAGGAGCGGACGCTGCCCGAACGTCGTGCCCCAGTCCTGCTTGTCGACCCCGGGATACACATGTCCGTTGGCGACAAAGATATCGAGCAAGCCGTCATTATCGTAGTCGAGAAATCCGGTTCCCCAACCGAGAAACGGGATCGTGGCATTGCCAATGCCCGCGGCGTAGCTGACGTCCGAAAAGCTGGCATCGCCATCGTTGCGATAGAGAGTGTTGTAGTCGTCGGAAAAATTAGTAATGTGAAAATCGACGCGTCCGTCGCGATTGTAGTCGCCGACGGCGATGCCCATTGCGGCCTGCTCGCGGCCCTCATCGTTCAAAGCGAATCCAGAAAGATAGCTGATGTCTTCGAAAGTCCCGTCGTGTTTGTTGCGGTAGAGATACTTTGGGACGGAGTCGTTGGCTACCAGTAAATCCAGCCAGCCATCATCATCCACGTCCACAAAAACCGAGGCCAGGCCATAGTACCCGCGAGGATCGGAAACGCCCGCCTTCAGGCTCACGTCGGTGAAGGTGCCGTCACCGTTGTTATGGAAGAGGTGGTCGCTCTCTCCCGGCAGGCCCCGCGGACCGCACATCACGTCAATACCGCGAAAGCGGCAAAAGCCCGGCGGGAGGCCTCCCTTGCCGGCAATGGGCGGGTTGTCAGGATCGAACTTCACGTAGCCGGGAACGAACAGATCCAGAAAACCGTCGCGGTCATAGTCGCCCCAGGTCGCGCCCGCCGACCAACCTCCGAGAGCCACGCCCGCCTTTTCGGCCACGTCCGTGAAAGTTCCGTCGTGGTTGTTATGGTAGAGCCGATTCTTGCCGAAGTTGGATACGTAGATATCGGGCCAGCCATCCCGGTCGTAATCGCCCACTACCGCCCCGAAGCCCCAACGCTCATTGGCAACACCGGCTTTTTCCGTGACATCGGTGAAGGTGCCGTCGTGATTGTTATGCAGGAGCATGGCCCGCGGCGGCGACTCTTTGCCCTTTAACGCGGGAAACGTCGATCCGTTTACCAGATAAATATCCAGCCAGCCATCATTGTCATAGTCGATCAGCGCCACTCCCGAACCCGGCGTTTCCAGGATTGTGCTTTTCTCGGGAGTGCCGGACTGGTGATGAAACTTGTCCAAGCCGGCCGCGTGGCTGATATCCACAAAGACCACGGGCGCGCCATCCACGAAACCCCCTGCCGTGATGGGGCGGGACAAGGCATCTTTCACTGGAGCGTGAGCCACGCCCGTGCTCATTCCGCTTTGTGCCGCTGAATCCCCGCGTTCCGGATTTTGCCCCCATGCGATGCCGCAAGTCACCAGCAGCGCGGCGAGCAGAAGCTTGCCGCACGACACTCCCAACCGGGAGTCACAAATCAATGGACGGGAGGTAAGTTCTGGCATGGAATCGAACTGGAAAACCGAATCTTTCAACGATCTTCTCACAGAACCCGCGGTTCGGCAAAAAACGAGGAGTTGCGGTTTTACGAGCAAAGCACTTGACATTCGAGGCCGAAAAGCAACACGATGTTACGTCGAAAAAACCATCAAATGCCATTACAAAACCGCTTTAATTGTAGTAGTCTGCGGTGCTGTTGCTGGGGTGCGGCGTGCCGGGTTTCCCTGGGGCTGCTCCCTGTGCTGTGCGAAGGACTGTTCCCACGACGACCATGGATCGAGAGCGTGTGAAGAACTCTTCCAAATCGGCTTCTCCGGCAAAACCAGTGAGTCTTCGCGGGCTCGCGGAATACCTCAAGCTATCGCCCGCCACAGTGTCGGTGGTGGTGAATAATTCGCCCGCAGCCAAGGCAATTCCCAAGCACACAAAGGATCGAGTGCTGCAGGCGGCGCGGAAGCTGGCGTATCGGCCCAATTTCTTTGCGCGCTCTTTGAGCCTCCAGCGCGGTTTCACCGTGGGCGTGCTGGTCCCGGAAATCAGCGAGGGTTATGCCGCGTCGGTCATGCGCGGGATCGAAGATGAGTTATTGAGCGAGGGCTACTTCTATTTTGTCGCGAGCCATCGCGGCAAGCCCGATTTGATCCAGGAGTATCCGCGCATGCTGGTCGACCGGGCGGTTGAGGGAGTGATTTTCTTGAACACTCCGGTGGTGCAGGCGCTGCCGGTTCCGGTGGTCGCGATCGCGGGTCATCTTCGGATGCCGGGGGTGACGAATATTGCCGTCGACAACGGGAAAGCAACCTTCGCAGCGCTCGAACACCTTGTCGCGCTCGGCCACCGGCGCATCGCATTTTTTAAAGGCCACAAACGCAGTTCAGACACTGAGTACCGGTGGAGAGGAGTCCTTCGAGCGGCCGCGAAACTTGGGATTCGAGTTCGCCCCGAGCTGACCATTCAATTGCAGCACGAAGTGCAAGATCCCTTGCCGTCGGTTCCGGATGAAGGCTATGCCAGCGCACGCGAGTTGCTCGCCACCGGAGAGCCGTTTACCGCGCTGTTTGCCTTCAATGACATTTCCGCGATTGGCGCGGTAAGTGCCTTTCGAGATGCCGGATTGCGCGTGCCCGTAGACATTTCAGTCGTGGGGTTTGATGACATTCAGGCGTCGTTGTACGTGACTCCCCGTCTGACCACGGTGCGGCAACCACTGCGGCAGATGGGAGAGACGGCTGCGAAACAACTTTTGATGCGGATATCGAATTGCCCTGGAAAAGCGCCGCAACTGATTTCAATGGTTCCCGAGTTGGTCGTGCGCGAGTCGACAGGACCGGCCCGGGCGCTTTAGATCGAGTTTTACATGAACCGTGCGCCAAAAAACCTCAGGGCTGTGCCGATTCTTTCGGCGCCGGTTCAGATCGCCGGTACACCCGCACGTAATCCACCAGCATGCTTTGCGGAAAAACCGTCGTCGGGTCCGGATCGCCCGGCCAGTACCCCCCCACCGCGAGGTTGAGGATTAGAAAGAACGGCTTGTCGAAAACCCACTTCCAGCCTGGTTGAAGGTCGGCTCGCGTGCGTCGTACGTAACGTTCCCGATCAACGTAGAAATTCACGGAATCAGGGTCCCACTCGACCGCGAAGACATGGAAGTCGTCGGCGAAGCGCTGTTTTCCCGGGAGAGTGTACGCCGCCTCGATCCCGGTTCCCCCGACATATCCCGGGCCGTGAATCGAACCATGAATCGTCGCCGGTTCTTTGCCGATGTTTTCCATGATGTCGATTTCGCCGCAGGCGGGCCAGCCCACATTCCCGATGTCATCGCCAAGCATCCAGAATGCGGGCCACATCCCCTGCCCCGCGGGAATCTTGATCCGAGCCTCAAAGCGGCCGTAGGTTTGCGAGAACTTCCCGAAAGTCTTCAGCCGCGCCGAGGTGTAGTTTCTGGCCACGCCGTCGGGACCGGTGTACTTTTCCGCGATCGCTCGGATCACGAGATTACCCTCGTGGAGCGAGGCGTTCGCGGTGCGATCGGTGTAATACTCAAGTTCCTGGTTGCCCCAACCTTTACCCCCGGTTTCAGCCACCCACTTCGTACCGTCTATCCCGGACCCGTTAGGACCATCGAATTCGTCGCTCCAGACTAGCGTCCAGTGTTTGTCGGCGGAGAGCGCGGTGTTTTGGGAACCGCCCCTGATGGCCACGGCAGTGACGATCGCGCACAGGCAAATAAGCTTGTTTCGTCTGACTTTCATCAAGAACTCCGTTCGCGGGCGGGCTGCGCCGCAACGCGCCCATTATTGCAAACAAACCAGGAGGATGCGATGGCGACGGACAAAAACAGACGAGCGCTTCTAATATCCTCGGCCGCAGGACTGGCAGCGCTCGCGCGATGATTTCGCTGATGATTTCGCTAAGGATGATTTCGCCAAGGGCGATTTCGCCAAGGACAATCTCCTCATTCCTGCGATCGGGGCGATGTGGTTATCGTGGTAGTGCCGGGTCGTTCTGGCAGAGTGTGTGTTTGTGCTTCAGTCTTTTTACCGGCACCCACGCGCGGCCATCGCCTCCGCACTCGGAGGTTTGATCTCCAGCCCTGGCGTCGAGATCGATGAAGTGGCGATTCACCTGGACGCCCTGAACCGCTACCAGGAAACGAAGGCTCACTTCATCGATTGTCTGATCGCCGCCACCGCGGTGGCTAGAAACATAACAGTTTCGACCTTCGATCTGGACTTTCGAAAGTTTGGCGACGTTCTGCTGGGCGCCGCCGACTGACGAAGAACAGGGAATCGCGATTCAGCAAGATCCAAACGACCCTAGATCTGTACACGCAGGAAGACAGCGACGAGACACGGGCGGCGCAAGGCGAATTCCTCTCCGCTGTGGGGATGACTACAGCAGTGCAGTAATTTTGTGGGTTGGGTTGTGGGTTCGACTTGTACTAACCAAACACTCCTAACTGCTTTGGAATGAATTGGCGGGGACGACGGGACTCGAACCCGCGGCCTCTGCCGTGACAGCGAAATCTTCAACCGTAACTAACTGAAAACACGCGGCACGGATGGCGCTACAGAAACGTTTTAATGAACCTCAGAAACAGTTCGTGGACCCTTATTGGACCATAATTTCTGGTGTGCTTTCACGCGGCAGAGGCCGGCGAAAAAAATGACCTTCGCGCAGTACCGTGGCCGTCCAAAAGCGGACACGTCACTGGCTAAGTTTTAGGGCTTTGGGATAACGAGAGGCGCGTATATAGGTAATAACCGCCACCCCGAACCTAAGCCGGAATCTTCGCTGAGCCTCACCACAGCCTGTTTTTCTTCCTAAATTCAAGACAAATGTGGCGAATCGCCTATTGCGCCCCAAGCCTGTTTCGGCTGGCTTTATACTCGGCATATGTGCTGCGATGAGCGTTAGTACATAGAGGAGAGCAACCGCGTGCCCGGATCTTTTGCAGTAAACGCCAAGGAAGGAAGTCGGTCCGAGATTCTTGCGGATTATTTATTCTCGCGTTGGGGACCAGTGACACCAGTTCGTCGAACCGACGACTTCGGTATCGATCTTTATTGCACCTTGTTCGACCGGATCGGCCAGGGTGCAGCCGTGCGCGATTACTTTTCGGTGCAAGTGAAGAGCGGACTGATCCCGTGGGAGTTTACAACTCAGGAGCAAGTGCAGTGGCTGACTGAATATCCCACACCTCTGTTTCTCGCCTGTGTCGATAAGAAGAAACTTAGCGTGTCAATCTATCATGTGATGGTGAGATTCCTCCTGCGGGCCACGGGTGCTGCTGGTGGCATCGTACTGGTACCGGAGGACGGAGATACCGCAGACTCACTTGGCGGAATAGGCGGTCAGATAGGCCGCTATTCGTTGCCTGCACCGATCGTGAAGGCCACAGTCGAAGACATCATGGATGACGCTAAAACCGAGCAATTACGCCGTGTGTTCGAAACATGGGTCGGCTTCGAGCGCGAAAATTGCGACTTGGCGCGGCGTGGGCTTTTGAGATTTCGCATTCCGCTGCCATATCGAGTCAATGAAATTCCGGCTTCGTCCGTATACGAGATGGGAAATGCGGCGCCGCCTGATGACTTCCTCCAGCGTGGGATTCTCACGCTTGCCGAAGACGCTGAGTGCCTTGGGGGTCAGTTCTATCAGCGGGGTGATCGAGCGGGTTCGCTTTGCGCCTTAATGCTCGTGTATCACCTCAAGGAGAAATACTCTTCATTGTTCAAGGAAGATCCGCGCTGGCGAGCAGGTCTGCCTGCGGACCTAGGCAGGGTCGTGAATCGAGCCCTTAACGATGCGGCAGGACAACCAGGAGACCGTTCTGAATTTCAGGGACTCGATGAAATTATGAACGTTCTGCAGCAAAGCCCGATTGTGAAGCGCTTCCTTGAGGGCAAGTAGCCCCCGATGTTTTAACGGAGCTTGAAGATCGGCCCGGCTTGTTAAATTCCATGGAACACGGGAGCAGGCGGAACGTCCCCGCTTTTTCCGATACCAGGATTCATTTCGGGTCGCAGAAGTCGTGAACGTCTCGTCTGTCCCCGAATTTCTCGAGAATATTGAAATACCTAGCTTGCTTCCTCATCCTGCATTGCATTCGAGAACCTCTGACCAAGGGCCGGATCGATGCGATCAGCTTGCGCCAACGCCCATTTACTCCATTGTTCGACTTCTTCGATTGAAGAACCATCGAGTGCCTTTGCTTGTCGGATCGCTTCGACATATTTCCTTATCTCGCCGGCCTGCTGAAACGCTGCCGCATCCCTGAGAAGCCGGTTTATTCGACCTTGCTCGATTCGCTTCTGCCGTTCTCTCTCTGCCCGTTCTGCTTCAAGCTTGCGCTTACGCTCTTCCTCTTCGAGTTCAGCTTTCCGCTTAATAAGCCATTGATAGTGATGCACCGCGTGTTCGCGATACTGAATCTCAGCGGTCAGGATCAATTGCACCGCGATGTCGGTCATCCGAGTTTCGATCTTCTGGACATCATCGTCCTGCCAAGTCGCAAGCACTTCTTCAGAGCCGAAAAACTTCACAACAGACAAGCACAGTTTCGTGTCGTTGGATTCCCCAGTGACGTTTCCGGCTCGTGCACGACGAGTTGATATCTTAGGTTTTTCAAGATGGAGATGAAGATGCTGCTGGAAAAAGGAAATATGAATCTCCCGTGCTTCGCGGCCGTGGACCGATGGTTTACCGTTCATCTTCGCGACCGCAAAGAACAGGCTGTTCAATATCCTAAGCCGACGGCGTTCAAATGGTGTTTCAAAGATCGGATTGTTCCACGACATTGGATATGGGTCGGCTAGCTGCTTCTCTCGGCGTTTTTCATCCTCCCTCAGGAGACGATCAATCGCGGGATGCCAATTGAGGATTTTATGCGGAACGGCTACGCGACCGACAGTTTCAGCTATCCGTGCCCGCACCGTCTCGATCGGCTCGGAGAACTCTGGAGGAGCACCAATGGGGGTGAGAAGTTCCTCCTGATTCCAGTGGCGGTACGAACCATTGCCTCCGCTCCCGATTGAAACCTCATCGTCCATCCCAGGGGGACGTGTGGAGAATGCCGCTTGAAACGTATCCTTTCCCGCATCTTTCTTTGCCCAATAACCGCGGTCTGGGGTCGGGATTCCTGCCCGTGCGCAGGTCTTCTTAAGTGCCACGTCGGAGATCCCGAAGCGTGCGGAGAGAGTCTTCATCGGTTCAGACCAGACGAGATCGTAGAGCGCCTTTCGAGAGAGTCGTTCAGTCATGGTGTTTTTTGAATCGGATATCCTAAGTTGTGATTCTGATACCCTCGCGGTGAACCAAACCGCGCGGCCCGAACCCACTCGGGGCTATTTGTTTTCGGCTGGCTTGAGGTGGGCCGGCTCTTCGAGGATATCCAAAAGAGCAGTTGCGCAATACACTCGATCGCGCTTCGCATCGCCAACCCGTTTTACGATGCGCGCACGTTCCAGTCGTTCGATGGCGCGCTGCGCGGTCGTAAACGCGATCGCCAATTTGTCCGTCACGCCTCTTGTAGTGATGAACGGATTTGCCCCCAAGAGCTCGACTACACGCAACGGGTTGTTGCTCGATTCTCCGGAGACTTTCTTCTGCCACTCGGCCAGTAGTCCGTTGATACGCATGGCTCGACTCAAAGCATCCTCAGACATGCGAGCGACTCCGAGCAGGAAATACTCCAACCAATCGATCCATGCCCCGCGTTCGCTGATCGCGCGCAAACCGTCGTAGTAGTCTCGCCTTGAAGCTTCAAAGAACGCTGACAAATAGAGCAGCGGTGTCGGGAGGATCTGGCGCTCGATCAGGAACAAGGTAATGAGGAGGCGTCCGACTCGGCCATTGCCATCAAGGAACGGGTGAATGGCTTCGAATTGATAATGGGCGAGAGCTATGGTTACCAGAGGCGGAAGGGTCGATTCATGCAGGAACTTTTCCCAGTCGGCAAGACACGGCTCGACTTCTCCCGGCGGGGGCGGAATGTACGAAGCAGTTGCGATCGTGCTGCCAGGCTTGCCAATCCAATTCTGAATCTTCCGAAAACGTCCGGGCGCAGCTTGGTGTCCCTGAACGCCCGTCATGAGTTTTTCGTGCAGCTCGCGGGTGAGCCGGACGCAAAGAGGAAGTTTTTTGAGGCGCGAGATCCCGTGCTCAAGAGCGACTACGTAATTGCTGACTTCCCGAAGATCCGCGGGACTTCGATCAACGATCGCTCCCGCCTCAGCGGCAAGCAGCTCACCCAACGTGGCCTGTGTGCCTTCAATTTTGCTCGATAGAACGGCTTCACGTTGTACGAAAGGCCGGATCAAAATATGAGGATTGGGGAGCCGCCCACCCTCGCCCGCTAATCTTCCGACTAGCCGGTCGGCGTCCGAGAGTGCTCCAATCAGCCGGGGTGTCCAGTTCAGTTCAGGAGGCAGGGGCGCCGGCACAAATGCTGAATAGCTGCCCTGCGACACTTTCCGGCCGGGAATGTTAGTAGTGTGGGCCAATCCGCCTTCTTATGGTCGAAAATAGCGTTCCGCGCTATTTTCACAATCTATGATAATCGAAAATAGCGAGATTGGCTATTTCCGCAGGCGAAAGCACCCCAGGGGTCCGCAACGATGCTCGCGCTTCAGGATTGGCCCAATACCGAGAAAGTGCCTTTCAATTCCCACTCAAGAGTCATGGTGATAGAAGCCGATGCACCCTAGATTCCGGTCTTATGAGCGTACGGAATAACGTGCCGACGAGAAGTCATTGGACAGCACCTTTCCCCAGCGCTACGGTGGGCCAAAAGCAGCGGCTCTGAACGGTCACTGCTGGAGGTTCTCATGGCGCATTTGGCTCGAATCAAACTTCCCTCGCCCATTCGGTTAGCGGCCTCTTCAAGGCTCGCAAAGTCGGTGCTGTTGGTCCTGTCACTTCTCGTCTTAGCTCCCCTCGCAGCTCATGCTCAAGGAAGTCCCTTCGACACCGGCTTTAATGCCATCCAAGGCCTCTTTACTGGAACTATCGCGAAAGTAGCGAGTCTGGTCGCAATTGTGATCGGCGGCTACGGATTCGCGCACGGCGAGCCCGGCGCAAAAAAGGCGCTCGCTGGTGTGGCCGCCGGAACGGGCATTGCCGTCATGGCTGTGAATGTCTTGAGTTGGCTCTGGGGCGTATAGCGCCCTTACCCGCCACCCTCACCCGCGCCTAGACGAGGAAGCTATGCCAGACAAACAACAGCAGCAGCGTCGCACGAACCGAGTCTTTAAGAGCCTGCACAAGCCACTCACTTACTTGGGAGTGGAACGGACGCTCTTCTACTTCGTCTGTGTGAGCGCCGTGGGTGCCTTCAACCTCTTCAATTCCATCCTGGCCGGCGTCGCCGTATTCATTGGGGGTTTTGCCTTCGGCCATTGGGTAACGAATAGCGATCCGGCATTCCTCCGCATCCTCGCAAAATCAGAACGCTACAAGCTGCGCTATGACGCCGCGAAGCAGCAAGTTCCCCGCGTGGAGGTAGTGTGATGCTGCGTCTCGACAAGGTGATCAAGCCGTGGAAAGAAAGTGCGGCACTGAACGACCACATCAACCTTTACGGCTTCTGGAATGAGACGGCCTTTCTTACCAAAAGCGGCGATCTAGGCATGGTTCTCAGTGTTCCCGGTGTGGACTACGAAAGTCTGGACCGCTCCCAACAGGAGTATGCAGTGAAGAGGCTGGAGGCGGCGCTGAAAGCCTTTGGCCCAGGCTTCCGTGTTTACCAATACCTCTTCAAGTCAAACCGCCCCGACATACCGTTCGCAAAATATGATGACCCCATTGTCGAAGCCGCTATCGACCAGCGACGGAAGTTCTTTGAAGCGAAGCGGGACCATCTCTATCAAGTTGAAATCTTCTACTGCATCCTGCTCGAAGGCGCCCGGTCGAAGACTGGCGTTGGCGCGGCGCTAGTTCGCCTGTTAAGCGATCCAGAGGGCGCGATTGCCGAACTCAAATCGCAGTTCACCAACGACAGCATGAAGAAGTTGTTGCGGACGCATATCGAGCGCGATCTTCAACGGCTCGACCAGCACGTGCAGGCGTTCGCTCGGCAGCTCGCCGATTTCATGCAAGTCGAAGTCTTGAATCGGCAGGGACAATTCACGTTTTTCCGCCGCTTGCTGAATTATGACGACTGGCGGGTTGCCGGCAGGCCACAGTCCACGCAGTTTCTTGACTATCAGGTGGTCAACTCCGACATCGAAGCCGAACGCGATCATCTGCGGGTAGGCAATCATATCGTCCGGGTACTGACAATGAAAGAGGCCATCACAGAGACGCGGCCCCTGGTACTGGACGCGCTGTTGAAGATCCCCGCCAACTTCTATGTGGTCATCGAGTGGACGCCGCTCCCCGCGGACAAGGCCCGTAAAGAAGTGAACAAGCGCCGCCGTCACTTCAATATGTCAAAGACAGGATTTGTCTCCCAGATGGGCAGCGATGCTACTAAGACAAACCCACGCGACGTGCTGGTGGACGAGTCCAAACAGGCCGACATCGAAAATCTTGGCGATTGCCTTCGCGCCCTGGGTGACGGTCAATCGCTGGGAGATTTTTCGCTCACGATTGTGCTATATGGCCGGTCACGAACGGAACTCGATCACCTCGTGGCTGAGTTCACTGGCGTCTTCACCAACGCGGACGGCAATCTGTTTGCGGAAACCTACAACCAGCTGAACGCATACTTCGCCACCGTGCCCGGCAACTATGCGCTGAACCTTCGAAAGCTTTATCTCCTGAACACGAACTACGCCGACCTGTCGTTTCTGTTTACGATCCTTCCCGGCGAAAAGACGAACGCGCATCTCGGCACGGAGTACCTGGCAGTCGTCGAAACCGACAACAGCACGCCCTACTTCCTCAACCTGCACACCCGTGACGTTGCCCATACCCTGATTCTCGGAATGACAGGCAGTGGCAAGTCCTATCTTTGCGTTTTTCTTCTGCAGAACGCGCAGAAGTACAAGCCGCTGACTTTCATCTTTGATATCGGGGGCAGCTTCCAGTCGCTTACGACGATATTCAAGGGCTCGTATCTCAATGTGGGTCAGGAAGCGCGGGACTTCACCATCAACCCCTTCTCGTTGCCTCAGACCAAAGCGAACCTGCAGTTTCTCTTCAGCTTCTTCCGCGTGCTCATTGAGGGTAACGAGCAACGTTACCGTCTGGACTTCAAAGAAGAACGCCGACTCTGGGATGCGATCGAGCGGATTTACGTGCTGGAGCCCAACCAGCGCACGGTTTCAAACTTCAGCAACATCATCGGCGAGTTAAAAGAACGCCTGCATCGCTGGACCCGCGGCGGGCAGTACGGATTTCTGTTTGACAACGCTGAGGACACGCTTTCGTTCAGAAGCTTCCAGACCTTCAATTTCCACGGCTGGAACGATGCGCCGGAGGTTTTAGAACCACTGCTGTTTTATGTTTTGCACCGGGCATCGAATGAAATTACCGACCCGAAGAACCTCGGAACCCCGAAGTTCTTCCTGCTCGACGAGGCGTGGCTCTTCATCAAGAACGAGACCATTCGCAATTATGTGGTGCAGGCGCAGAAGACCTGGCGCAAGCACCTAGCCGCGATGATCCTGGCGACGCAATCCATCAAAGAACTTGAGGAGTCGGGGATGCTGGCGATAGTAGCCGAGAGTTGCCCGACAAAGATCTTCCTCGCCAATCCGGACATGAACCGGGAAGTTTACCGCGAGGCGTTTCATCTGAACGACACCGAACTGGACCTTATCGACGGCCTTGTTCCACCGGGCCAAATGCTGATTCGCAAGGCGCAGACCTCCAAGAAAGTGC
>Ga0326727_10000603_pt1 | contig 146056 bp, 149 predicted proteins | sample MB2enrmetagenome_FD_207643 | JGI IMG/M metagenome (GOLD analysis project Ga0326727, IMG submission 207643) | Lab enriched peat soil microbial communities from McLean, Ithaca, NY, United States - MB29MY | ecosystem: Environmental > Terrestrial > Soil > Wetlands > Peat | place: USA: New York... | reverse complement strand
AAACAAGGCCACAAAGTCTCCGTCGCTTCTGAAGCCTGTTGTCTCCATTACAAGCCTCCGACCAGCTGGAACGTAAAAACCGGGTTCTCACAAGCCATAGTCGAATTCAAATGCGGCTTAGTCTACTCACACCTATACGCGTACACGCTATTCTACCCAGCCTTCCTCATGTACTGGATGTTCCAAGTGCCCCTTAACTGGTTAAGAAACAAGTCGATACCGACCCCTAACCTGCCCCGGACTCCAATCATGCCGCAAAGAATCTTCCAACCGGACTCAGATAGAATTGCGCCTTTTTCTGAAGAAACTGCGGTTAAACCCAAGATCGAATCCTAGTTTAGCATCTTTTAGATTTTTTCGTTTTTCAAACGGTTAGATGGTTAGCGCTATCCATAGGTGGTCTGAGACTGGTCTTGGAAGCATCTCCGCCGAGTCGTCTTTATGTATCATTATGCGTTTAAGGGGGCTCGGGTTGAATTCGCCGATTACTTCAGCGTAAATGTGCTTTTGGCTCAATGCGTCAATTATTTTGTTTGTTGCTTCCGGCTCCGAAGCGATGAGCAAAGCGCCTGAACCAATAAGCTGCAACGGGTCGATTTCGTAGTACCTGCAGATTTTGACGGTTTCAGGTTCAACCGCGATTTTCTCTTCAAAAACCCTTACACCTAAGCCTGCGGCGTCTGCCAATTCGTGGACGCCGTTTAGAATACCTCCTTCGGTTGGGTCATGCATCGCGTGAACTCCGCCTGTCTTGTAAGCGGTCAAAGCGTCTTTTACCACGCTGATTTGTGCGTAGAAGCCCTTCGCGCTATCAAGCAACGTGGGATTGAAGATTTTTTTTAGCTGCTCCTCACGGTCAGAAGCTAAGATAGCTGTGCCTTCGATTCCGGCGCTCTTGGTTAAAATCAATTTGTCACCGCTTTTGGCGCCTGCAGCCGTGACATATTTGCCTTTCTCTGTTAAACCTATAATGCATCCTACGACAATGGGGTTAGATAGCCCCGGCGTCGACTCGCAGTGCCCGCCGACAATGGCGATTCCAAGCTCTTTTGCGGCGGCATTCATCTGAGTCACTATAGTCTGCACGATTTGGCTGTCTGCATTCTCGGGCAGAAGCAAGCATGAAAACAAGAAGGCGGGTTCAACCCCGAATGTCGCGACGTCGTTGGCGTTGACGTTGACGGCTTCCCACCCTATGCGTTCAACCGCGCCTGTTATCGGATCCATCGAGACAATGGCGTTTTTGTTTCCGACATCTAAAACTGCGCCGTCCAAACCACTGGCGGGACCCAAGATGACTTCGCTACGTTCGGCACCCAAGTTTTTGAACACTATTTCCTTGAGGATTTCAATGGGGATTTTTCCAGGCGTAAGCTTCATGGCTTATCATCTGTGAAATCTAGCTTTTAAGTTGTCCCAACTTTTTGCCTGATTGGGTTTGGTTTTACCCAGGCTTCGGGTAGCCTTCTCAGTATAACAATGGATATTGGAATGCCGATCGCGCCACCTGAAGCTATCTGCAATATGTTGAATGGAACCTCGGTTGTTGCTGCCCAGCCTAACGAAAGACCGAAGAACTCAGCCAAGAAGTACCCTGACACCATTTCTGCACCTGCGACGGCAACAGCTAAAATGTTTCTTATCTTGCTTCCTCTTTTAGCTATTAATCCTGCGATGATTCCTTCTGCTCCCTTTATGATAAGCGTGAATGGGGCATAAGTTGAGGCATATCCACTTGCTACATCAGATAACGCGGATCCAACGCCGCCGGCAAAGCCGCCTACAACGGGACCAAAAACCAGGGCGCTGACGAAAATCATTATGTCGCCGAAGTTTAGGTACCCTTTGGTTGCTGGAATCGGAACTTGCACTGCGAATGTCGCGACTGCAACTAGCGCGGCCATGATTCCTGCCTGCGCGACGGTGAGCGTTATTCTCCGTTGGTTGGTTTGGGATTTCACATTTATCGCCCTGGTATAGTTGTAACTATATTATAGTTGTAGCTTTACCCCTAATAAACATTCCCAAAACTCACATAAGCAACTGAATCTCATCAAACGCAGCCAAAACCTTCCTACCACGCTCTGTAATGCGGAAAAACCTCTTCCCATCAGCCTCATAACCAACCACCAAACCTCTATTAGCCAACTCGTTAAGATGCTGATAAACAGCAGCGCGAGTCATAACCTGGCCTAGTTGCTTCCACAAATCATATCCATACGAATCCTTCTCACTGAGAATCTTGAGAATCTTCTGCTTAGTGCTAACCGCCAACCCCAAACCAGCTGCCTTCTGTTTTTTGTTCAACGCCTGCAAAACATCGGTCGCCTTTAATCCGCTCCCTGTGATTAGGCATACAACGCGTTCGTCACTGGAAACCTGTTCTTCTTTCAGTTTCCGTAGCGCCGCTACGGCGGCTGAACTTGCTGGCTCAGCAAAGACCCCTTCCAGTTTTGCCACCAAAAGCTCGGAAGCCAAAATTTCGCTGTCTGAAACGGTCAACGCCAGCCCGTTTGACTCATGAATTGCTTTAACGGCTAAATCGCTTTGTAGCGGTTCGCCCACGAGGATTGCTAACGCATGGGTAGATGGGTTGCATGATTTCGAATGCACATTTTCTTTTAGTTGACTAACTATTGGGGCACAGCCTTCAGCTTGAACTCCAACCATCCGGGGCAGCGAGTTGGTTAGTCCTAGCTGTTTGAGTTCTTTGAAGCCTTTCCAAAGCGAATAGATTGTTCCTCCGCTTCCCATCGGGACGATAACCCAATCTGCGGTCGTCGACTGCTCGTTTATTTCGTACGAAATGGTTTTTTGGGCTTCAACAACGAGCGGGTTAAGTTCAGCGGTCGCTTGGTACCACCCTGTTTCTTTGGCTAAGTTTGCTGCTTTGCGAATGGTATCATCTACGATGTTGCCTGATTCTTCGATGACGGCGTCGTAAGCAATCATTTGCGCCAACTTGCCAACATCAACAATTTTGGGAACCAACACGTGGCAGATCAAGCTTGCTTTTGCAGTATAAGCAGCTAAAGAAGCTCCCATATTCCCGTTGCTGGCACAAACAAGCGTCCCGAAGCCTTGGTCGATCGCGTTTGACGTCAAGAAAGCGGCTGCCCGGTCCCTATAGCTGTTTGTGGGGTTGCGAGTCTCATCTTTTAAGTAGAGTTCCTTATATCCGACCGCTTTGGCCAACCTCTCAGCCTTATGCAGCGGTGTCCCACCCTCCCCTAAACTTACAACATGATTTACGGGGGGAAGCACCTGTCTGTATCGCCAGAATCCCAGTTTCTCAGAAAAAACCAGTTTTCTTTTTTCAGGCAAGTCTGATGTGAATTCTAATGTTCCTCCGCATTTTTCGCAGTTACTTCTCAAAGGATAAACTGGAAATTCAGTGCCACAGTGAATGCATTTGAGAGTTGAGGTCATCTTTGGGTATGTTTGCCTAAACCTGCTTTTATGTTATACCATCGGGAACTTGGTCAAGCCCGATTAACTTAGTTTTCTTGAAATGTCAGCATGCAAGAAGTAGGCCACTGCAATTGTCACCGATGCAATCGTATATAATAGCAGGATTTCGATTGAGAGGCTAATTGTGGGTCGTGATGTTGAAGTGTTGATGAAAGTTAGGGCTGTTGACACAATCGGGGGAAGCCTCGGTAAAGCATATTGAATGGGAAGCGAACTTGCAGCCGAAGTTGGAAGATAAATTTGAACGGTTCTATAGACTACTTTGCCCGTAGCTCTAAAGATTGCACTTAAGAAAACGCTTATAATGTAACTTGAAAAGAAAACCGCTGATGAGAAAATGTAAGCAAGAGACGAGCGCCTGATTAGTTCTCCGAGCATGAAAGCCAAAGAAAAGAATAATAGTGAACTAAAGGCTTGAGCTATGAATAATCCAGGTATTAAGGAAAGGTCGTCTTGGAAGCCAAAAAAAGTGAACGCTGATGAAATGGATAGGATAAGAGTTAACGCTAGAATAAAAAGAAATAGAACGTATCCGCCGAGGAATTTACCTGCGATGTAGTCGCTTCGTCTTACTGGCTTTGACAAAAGAAGTTCGGCAGTGCCCTGCTCGTATTCTTCAGACATTGACCCTGCTGCGATCAAGATTGCTGTGAAGTTTAAGAAGAGAGGACCAACCAAGAGTATTGCAAAAACCCAAAGGTACGGGTAGACATCGGTAGGAATCAAGGTAGTTCCCGCTTGTGACAAAGCGTAATATGGTAGCACACTCAAAAGTATCGTGAAGGCAACTAGAGCCAGAACTTTTTTCCGTGCGATGGCACGCTTGATTTCATACCGAGCAAAAGTGAAAACGACTTCAGCGCGTTTCAAGGTTTGCCACCATTTGTCTCTTTAAGCGCTTCTATGTAAGCCTTCTCTAGCATGTTCTCACCTTGCTTTATAGTATAGAGTTTGGCGCCTGACTTGACTACGATATCAGCGATTTCTGGTCTAATATCATGATCACGTTCACAAATTGTAATTTCGATAGCAACCGAATCTCTTTTGCCGCTGTCTGCCATGTTAACTTGGTTTACTCCCGAAATCTCTTTTAATTGCTGAAGCGTTTGAGGCGTTAAAGGGCTGGTTTCCAGTTCAACAAGAGAGTAATCTAATACTTTTTCCACTACTTCCTCAACCGACCCTTGAAACAGTATTCTTCCATGGTGAATCATTGCTACTGAGGTGCAAAGCGATTCCACTTCGCTCATGATATGTGATGACATGAAGACAGTGCCTTTCCCGTGGGTTGCGAAGTCCCTGAAAACATCCCTGAAATGAACGACTCCCGCAGGATCTAAACCGATCATTGGTTCATCCAGAATTAAGGTTTCTGGCGAACCGACTAATGCCTGGGCGACGCTTAGTCTTTGAACCATCCCTTTGCTAAGTTTGCCAACCTTCGTGTTTGCGTAGTCATGTAAACCCACAAGTTCAATCACGTGGTCTATCTCGCTCTTTCTGTCCGCGTTATCTGGGAAAAAGAGTTCATGAGAAATTAAATTCAAAAGTTCTCTTGGGCTAAGAAAAGTCTGTATGTTAGGCAACTCAGGAGAATACGCTACATGCCTTAAAGCTTCAACATGATTGGCGATAGGGTCAAATCCGTTAACTTTCACTGTGCCCGAGGATGCCCTGATTAATCCCAAGATTAACCTGATGCAAGTTGTTTTACCTGACCCGTTGGGACCAAGAAACCCCACGATTTCCCCTTTTCTAATCGTGAGATTTGCCGGGCCAATCCGTTTGTTGCCGCCATAATCTTTCACCGCTTTCTTGAGCTCAATTACCACCGAAGAGTCAACCGTGACAGCTTCCACACACCTTTAATAATTGCAGCTAAACAAACCGTTTTTTGCATTACTCAACTTTAGTCAACCCAGTAAGCCGGTTTCTCCTCGTCTTTGTTCTCTTGTTTCACATCGTTTTCCTGGCTGTTTTTGTCTTCATCTTTCCGGGTTTGTTCTTCGTGTTTTTTCTTTTCTCTTCTGTATATCGTTGGGGCTGCAATTACAACGGCGACTGATAATGCTGCGCCGAGAACTGAGGCACCTACTGGATTTATGTTGCTTGCCGGCGCGTTAAGTGAAAGATTTGTTGACAGAAGGGTCGCATTGATTGTAGCTGTTTGGTTCAGTGAAATCTGAATCGTGTCTATAATACCCGATGGCATGCTGATGATGTTGCCGCTTCCCGAGAAAGATTTGGCATAGGAGGAGTTTGCAGCTGAAAAAGATATTAAGAATTTTGTTGCTTGGTACGTGGCTCCGTTAAAGGTGACTGGGGTCTGACCTGCATTGATTAGGTTTGCGCTTATGAAGATTCCTTGTGTTTGATATGATAGTGACTGGTTAGTTATCGTGGGCAAGTACGGGAAGATTTCCAGCAGAGACGTAGTGTTCACGTCTTTGGAGTAGGTGAAGTTTGCTAATGTTGAGGATATACTTAGCTTGAGGTTTACAAATCCTGTTTGGCCAGTGGGTTGGGCAGATTCGTTTATGATACCGGTAACAATCGGGAAATACGTGGCTGTACCGCTTGCAGAGACTTTGTATTGCACATAGCCACTGGACGGCCCGTATGTAAGCCCAAAGCAGGTTCCAACACCCAGCAAAACCCCTAACAACAAAAAAGTTGCAACAACAACTTTGAGAGACTGCATCACGTCACCCACACAATAAACTTCTCTATTTCTAATACCTAAGGAAGGATAAAAACCGTTTCTCTGGAACGGCACATTTTTGCAAAAAATTTTCGAACAAATCGCCTGCGGAACTTCCAAAGTGAAAGCAGTTCACTCTGGGTTCTACAGTTTAGAGTATCTTAGGTACTGAATCGATTGTGTTGCCGCTTAAAAATTTTCCTTCCTTTTTCGGCAGTAGCTTTGCTAAAGGGGAAAATCTAAATTGGAGTTCTCGCAGAATATTGCCTGTGATAAGTCATGAGCGTAAGAGAAGATCCGATTAAACTTCATAAAGACGCTAACGCGTTAATGGAAAACCGCGAATATGCCGAAGCCCGCGACCTTTACGTAAAAGTAGCTGACATGTACTATAAAGGACAAAACTACTTTGGCTCAGCCGAAATGAACTATAAAGCCGGCGAATGCAGCTTCCAACTAAAAGATTATCAGAAAGCCTCGGAACTCTTCATGAAATCGGCGGATGTAGCTTTCAGCAAAGGATTTGACCGATACGGAGTTAGCGCACTTGAACAGGCGCGGGACAGTGAAAAAGCTTCAGGCAACACCAAAGAAGTGGAGGAGCTTAGCAAGAAAATCAAGGAATTCATCGACAAACAAAAGGAACCCGAAGGCGAATCATCGTTCTCCGTGTTTTCTTGATTGTTTACAGCCCAAAACATTTTTTTCTCTTTTGACTTCTAACCTCAATGATTTCAGTTTAATTTTTTTTCAAGCGAGATAAAGGTTCTCTTTTTGGGTTTATTCCTGGAAGCTCTTTAAGACTTTTCTTTTATCCAAATATGTAAAGAGAATTACAAGCAAGTATACAACTAAAATTGCTGTTCCGACAGACGCTAGAATGGCGAGAACTAAAAAGTACCACATCCCTTTAACTGCGTAATTGTAAAAATTAATTACCACATTGTAAATGAAGCCGGTTTCAAGAGCAAACAATCCGATGATAACTAAGCGATCTTTAGTTTTTTGGTTTAGAGGCTTTATCTTTCTTCTCTCCTTGGAGAACTCTAAGTCTTTTCAGGTAAAGTGCATATTATATTTTGCCGTGCGGAGGTAAGGTGGCATTCATCATGATTTACCACTTATCTAGTTTGCCAACAAAGTCTTTTTTCTGATCTTTTTCAATTTCCCCGTAAACTTCTTTCGCAGGTTCTGAAACAACATCTATTTCAGCTACGGGATTTCTTACGATTGGAATTTTTATGTACCTGTCTTGCTTGTGCACGGGAACATAATCTATGGCCACTTCTTTGGAGGTGCAAGTGAGTTTTTCTTCAGAATTCCACAACTCATGCATTTCAACTCGTATTAAGTGCTGTCCCGAGTTTATTCCGCTCATACAAAGAGAAACTGGCAATTCAAGTTCGTCAGCCGAAAGTGGCCCTTGGGGAATACGGACGGAATAGCGATGTAGTTTTTGCCCATCAAAATACAGCTCCGCAAAGACCTTTGAAAACGCTGCTTTCGAAGGGATTAATCGGAAAACCACTTTGAGTTCTAAATCGTTTTCCTTCACTTTGTTAACTATCTCAGTTACTATTATCTGCTTGTTGTTGCGAACTTTGGCGGACTTTTCTTTTGCAGTTGGCAAGCTGTCAAATGTTGCTTGCTTGGATTGTTTAACCTCAGCGAGCGTTTTTTCTCTCCGACGCCCAGTTTTTGTTACTTTTCCCATTCAGGTTGTACGCATCAATTTTCGGTTATTAGTTTTGTGGTCAGACGAAATGAGCTACGCTTTTCCAAATAGCAGTAGCTTTACACGATTCAATAAGTAATTAAGTAGCGGGGAGGATTCTTTTGATTGTGACATTTTTAGGTTCAAGTTATGCCTGCGTCTTTTAAATCGCTGTCGGAACTGCTTGAAAAAGTTGAATCCACAAAGAAACGGCTTGAAATCGTAGATTTGACCGCAAATTACTTAAGAACTCTTGATGAGGAAGAGATCGAACCGGCTACGAACATGCTGGTTGGCAGGGCCTTCCCGATGTACAGCCAAAAAACGCTTGACGTTAACTGGTCCACACTGACCCGAGTTTTAGAGTGCATAAGCAAATTCGACTGGATCCTTTTCCGCCAAGCCATGGTAGCCACAGGCGACATTGGCTCGGCAACCAAAGCCATTCTTGAACAAGCAAAGACAAAAAAACAGACCCAGTTAACCGAAGCATCGCTGACCATTGCTGAAGTTAGAAGGGCGCTGGAAGCCATCGCTCAAACATCCGGAGCGGGGGCAAGAGCCCGAAAAGAACGCCAAATAATCGCTTTGCTTAGCCAGGCCACCCCGGCAGAAGCCAAAACTCTCGTAAAAATCTTCACAAGTGAAATGCGAACGGGGCTCCAGGAAGGTTTAATGGAGCAGGCTGTAGCGAAAGCATTCCAAGTTCCATTGCAGCGTGTTCAGTGTGCAAACATGCTTTTAGGCGACATCGGCGAGGTTGCCGCAAAACTGAAAACGGGAGGCCCAGCGGGCTTGGAAAAAGCAGGCTTCAATGTTTTCAGACCTGTCAAACTCATGCTTGCACAGACCGCCCAAACTGTGAAGGAAGCGTTGGATGCGCAGGGTTGCAAAACAGCTTTTGAATACAAGTATGACGGCGCCAGGGTTCAAATTCACCTGCAAAACGGCACGGTTGAGATTTTCAGTCGAAGACTAACCAACGTGACGGCAAGTCTCCCTGAAATAGTTGAAACGGTGAGCCTCAACGTCAAGGCGCAGTCAGCTATCGTTGAAGGTGAAGTTGTCGCACTTGATAGCGCCGGCTACCCCATAGCGTTCCAACATTTGATGCGGCGATTCAAACGGGTTCGCGACGTTGTTGGCATGGCAAAGAAAATCCCCCTAACCCTCTACCTCTTCGACGTCCTTTACCTAAACGGCGAAAGCTTGATCGCCTTAACCTACTCGGCACGCAGGCAAATCCTTGCGGAAAACGCAGGACAAATCCCTCTAAGCAAACAAATCGTCACCGAAAAAGCCGCGGAAGCCGAATCTTTCCTCAAAGAAGCCATAGCTACCGGCCATGAAGGGCTGATGTCTAAGAAGCTTGACAGCCCCTACACTCCCGGGAGCCGAGGAAAAAAATGGTTGAAAATCAAAACAGTTCTTGAACCCTTAGACCTCGTGATAACAGCCGCCGAATACGGTTACGGGCGGCGCAGAGGCTGGCTTTCCGACTACTACCTTGCAGCAAGAGATTCTGAGACTGGCGGTTTTTTGGAGTTGGGGAAAACTTTCAAGGGCTTAACCGACCAAGAAATAATCGAGTTAACGCGGCAACTCAAAGAATCTGCCGTCGCGAAAGAGGGTCACCGGGTAATCGTTGTTCCCAAAGTTGTCGTCGAAGTGGCGTACAACGAGATCCAGCAGAGCCCCAAATACAAAAGTGAAATGGCGTTAAGGTTTGCCCGCATAAGCCGCATCAGAAGCGACAAGACACCTCAAGAAGCTGACACCATCGGCAAAGTCAGAGAAATCTACGAAAAACAGTTTTTGCAAAAAGGCAAGTACAGATAAATTTCACGTTTTTTTGTAAGGGCAATTCAAGAATGAGGTGTTGCAGCGCTGATTTTGCAGCCGCCGCCAGCAGGTGGAGCTCCCTTTGGGCTGGGGAGTTCAACTCTTTAAAGGAGAAAAAAGAGTTATGTTGGGGTTTGGGTTTGGGCTTTTGCCGGCGGCGGCTTTTGGGTTAGTGTAACTGATTGATGCTTTTTTGCTTGTTGTTCTTTTTGGCTCCTTTTACCTTTGCTACTACTGACGGTAGTAACTAATGTGTATAAACCTTTCTCCAATTTACACCTTAGTCAATCCCGTTTCCTGCCCACAAAGATCCAATTCGACAGATCTAGCCGCCGTCAAAACAAGACAACGCGAAGAGAAGGATTCAAACTGTTTTATCATTTGCCTTCTCATTCGCAATTCGACTCTAAAAAGTAAATTATAAAACAGTGGCTGACCACAATTCTTCTCTGAGGGCTGGTTAAAGTGGAAGGGCAAAAGGCAGAAGAGTTCGCTAAAGAATTTTACAGTCGTCAAGTCATAATGAAGGAACTGGGTGAAAAAGGTCAAAGACGCCTTTGCAAATCCAAAGTTGCGGTGGTTGGCGTTGGCGGGTTAGGCGCGGTTTCTTCGTTGTACCTCTCGCTGGCTGGCGTCGGTTACGTTCGTTTAATTGATCAAGACACGATTGAAATGCAGAATCTTCACCGCCAAATCCTCTACACGCCAGCTGACTTGCATTACCCTAAGGCTGAAGTAGCGGCAAGACGCTTGCAGGAACTCAATCCGTTGGTTAAGACTGAGGCATTCACCGAGAACGTTAACGCTGGCAACGTTGAGAAACTTTTGCAGGACGTGGATTGCGTGGTTGACGGGTTAGACAATATGGTGACCCGTTATGTGGTTAACCGTGCCTGCGTAAAACTGAGGATTCCCTATGTTTTCGGGGCAGCAATCGGTATCGAAGGCAATCTTTCGGTTTTTCAGCCGCCGCAAACTGGGTGTTTGGAATGTTTGATGCCGAACCTCTCCGATAACGACCTGCTGACTTGCAGTACCCGGGGGGTAATTGGGGTTACGCCGGGAGTTATCGGCGCCTTGCAAGCCATGGAAACAATAAAGCTTCTTGCGGATATCGCGCCGACTTTAAAGGGCAGACTTTTGGTCTGTGACTTCAGAGACATGGACTTCACTACGATAGAGATTTCAAAGAGCACTCGCTGCCCTGTTTGCCATGGCGAATTATCTACGGTTGCTGGCGGCGAACGGCTGGTTTGGCTTTGCGGACGAGACACAGCCAACATTAACCCTGAGAAACCCTTAAAACTCAACCTTGAAGAAATCTACCCAGCCGTAAAACAGCAGTTTAATGTCCGTTTGAAATCAAGCTTAGCTCTAATGTTCACTTATAATAACTATGAAGTTAGCTTATTCAACGGCGGACGCATGCTTATCAAAAAAGTGTCCAGCGAGCAAGAAGCCTTAAGAGTGTACAGAGAAATATTCAACAAATTGAAAGTTACTTAGATGCATTTTATCCATCTAAAAAAGTTTGAACCCAGCGGCTAATTCAGCCCATAGTACTGCCGAAGCGATTGTAACCTGTGCTATGGACAGTGGAGCACCGACTTTGAGGTATTCTCTTAGGCTAATGGTGACGCCTTTTCGCTTCATGGTTTCCAGCCAAACTACGATCGCCAGTGACCCCAGTGGGAAGAAGTGGGGTCCTAAGTTGTTTCCGATTATGTTGCTAAAAATCAGTCCTGTCAAGGATGCTCCTGTTAACCCCATGTGTTGGATGCTTAGCAACCCGAGTATTGTCATGGGCCAATTGTTCATAAAACTGGCGCCAATAGTAACGACCATGCTTGGCGCAAAAATCCCCAAAACAGAGGGCAATGTGCTGGTTGCGAGAAGTGCCGATGCAAGCAGGTTTGTAATGCCCGCGGTCTCCAGTCCTTGTGCGACTAGGAATATGCTGAACATGAATAGCACGATGTCCCAGTTGATATCCCTTGCCAACCCCATTAGTCCCTTCTTCTCGCCGGTCACTGACCCGTTCCACTTCAAAGTAAACCAGTAGACAGCAATCAGAAAAGCCGCCCCGCTGCAAATGACTATCGAAACTGGAAACCGATTCAAAGACGTTAGGACATAGCCTATGTCGATTGCAATCAGTGTAGCCAAGCTTATCTTAAGGTGAAACGGCGAAATAACTGGTTTTCCTCGATTCAATAAGTCGGCGGCTTCTATTTCATAGGTTTTGGGAATCTGTTTTCTAAAGAACACGTAAAACAAAAGCAAGCTGCTGAGAATTGTTGTAGCGGCTATGGGTCCCATGAAAACCAGGTGGTTGACGAAGCTGTATTTGAAAAAGTCAGCGCTTAGGATGTTAATTGGGTTGCTGGTGATGAGGGGCATAGCGGCTGTGTCCGCCATTAAGCCGGCACTGAAGAGGTAGGCAAGCTTACCCTTAGAGTCAATGCCTAGGCAAGTTACAATCTCCAAGACGATAGGGGTTAAAATTAAAACTGCGCTGTCATTTGCGAAAAGGATGCTCACAGCCGCGGTCAATAAGGAAATGTAAAAGAAAAGCCGCAATCCGCTTCCGCCAGCCATTTTAACCACGCGCAAGGCAGCCCACCTGAAGAATCCCATGGCGTCTAATGTAACGGATAAAGCCACTATGCCTAAGAACGCCAGTGCAGCATCCCAAATGTTGAGAAAAGACTCTGCAGCCTGCCCCAAGCTTACCGTGCCGAGCAGTAGCGAGGCAGTAGCGCCGATTCCAGCTGCGCAACCCAGCCGCAACCCGAAGGGGCGTTTGACCATCAAGAAAAGGGTCACTGCAAAAACCGCAACTGCAGCGATTGTAATGTAATCCAAGAGTGAACCCAGCTTTGTTTAGCAAGCGTTGCCTTCGGGTATAAAAAATTAGCTTACCCGGGAACGGGAAAACGGAGCGGTGTTTTGGAAAATAAATTTGACATTTATCGCTAAAAAGGCATAAGCTGTTGGGAAACAAATATATTTCAGGCAAGCGTATTATGTATGAATACACGACAGCGTAAACAAGATACCCAAAAATGGTTTTGTGTCCTTACTGTTCACAACAATAGGCCACGCTTAAACTCAAATTTTTGGTTCATGTAAGACCTGCCTAAAGTAAATCGGAGATGAAAATGTGATACATAATGACGTTTGCCCGAATTGCAAATCCACGGCAGAGACCGAACTGCTCATAAAAAACGAGCAAGAGATCTACACAATTTGCCATACTTGCAAAAAAATTCTTTCTAAGTCATGGCTCTAAAACTATTTTTTGCCCATCTTAGAATTTTTCAAAAATACAGCCCTGAAACTCAGGCTTTTTTTATCTTATTTTAGAATATAGGTGATTCCCTAAACTTTAGCGTAAAAATCAGAAGAAAAAAATTAAAGAAATAGAGGGAAGCTTATTGTTGCTTCTTTTGTTTTCCTGGTCGTAGCGAGCGAACGGTTGCGCCTGCACGCCACATTTCGCTGTTGCCCATTTCCTTGAGTTCGTCAGCGAGTTTTTGACGGTAGTCTTGAGCTTTGCTCTTTTCCAGTACGATGCGTGTTTCTTCACCCGCGGCAACGAGCTCGTAGAGTGAATCGAACACTGGCTGTGTAGCTTCTCGAAAACGGGGTCTCCAGCGTAGGGCTCCTATTCGTGCTGTTTCGCTGCAGTTGCAGTACATCCAGTCCATGCCGTTCTCGTCAACGAGGCGTATGAGGCTTTGTGTAAGTTCCTCAACGGATTCGTTGAATGCTTCGCTTGGGCTGTGCCCATGCGCCCGAAGGGTGTTGTACTGTGCTTCAAGTATGCCTGCGAGAGCGCCCATCAGTGTTCCACGTTCGCCTGTAAGGTCGCTATAAACTTCTTTTTCAAAGGTAGTAGGAAACAGATACCCCGCGCCGATGGCTATGCCCAGCGCTTTTGCCCGATCCATTGCTTTGCCAGTTGCGTCTTGATGGACAGCGAAGCTGCAGTTTATGCCGCTACCGTCAACAAAGTTTCTGCGCACACTGGTGCCGCTTCCCTTAGGTGCAACAAGGATGACGTCGATGTCTGCCGGCGGAATGACGCCGGTTTGCTCTTTGTAAACGATGCTAAAGCCGTGGCTGAAGTAGAGGGCATCGCCTTTCTTGAGTGTTGCTTTGATTTTTGGCCACACCATTTTCTGTCCAGAATCGGTTAATAGGAACATTTTGATGGTGCCTTTTTTAGCTGCTTCTTCCATTGGGAAAAGGTTCTCGCCTGGCTTCCAACCGTCTGCAATAGCCTTGTCCCATTCTTTTTTGAAGACGCCTTCTTTTTCTTGTCCAATAATTACTTTTATCCCGTTGTCACGCATGTTCAGGGATTGCGCTTGACCTTGAATGCCGTAGCCAAGCGAGACGACAACTTCATCTTTTAGGACTCTTTGAGCTTGTTTTACTGTGAATTCTTCGCGGGTGATGACATCTTCTTTGACGCCACCGAAATCCATCTTTACCATTTCATGTAACCTCAGCCAGAACCCATAGAAGACGAGGTAATTAAGAATTATGTTGCCTCTCCACTTAAGACATGCCCCTTCTTGGTTGCGTAAAGTTCTCTGGTTATCGCTATTTGACATTCTGCCTGTTCACCTTGTCCCGCTAGGGTTCACCTCCTAAGCTAAGGCTAACTCACTTGATACAGACCCCTATCTCAAAGAAACTTTTCAATTTAGGGACCAACCAGCCCGCCATGTTTAACCTTAGCCAACCCGCTTAATGCAGATAGTGACATCTTGACGGGCTTTGATTATTAGCAAGTGAATTGATTTGCAAAGTCTATTTTAGAGTGGTCAAGGCAGAAAAAGCGAAAATAAACTTCCAATCCGCCCATTGCTGGTATTATGGCACTAGCTTGCCAACTCCCGGCACTCCTTTTACTTTTGGCAGAACGCCTGAAATCTGTTGCCACGTTTTGTCGAGTCTCTTTTTTTCCTTGATCCTGTGGATACGCTTAACGTATGCGCGCCGATTCTTCCTTTCTCTAGTGACTATTTGTTTAGCCTCTGTCAATAGCCCCCTCTCTAAAAACCCTCTTAAGTACTCGTAATTGACAATGTCTATAGTCATCCCTAGCTCCTCTTTGTTCTCGATAGAGAACTTGTCAAGGTGCACACTTGATATATGCCTAACCTCTAGGTTTGGAAGCATCGTCGCTTCATACATGTCACCCTCAAAAACCATCATGGGATAATATATTTTGACGTAGTCTACGTCATCCATTTGAGTGGCTAAAATTGCGCTATTTCTTTCGTGCATACGTTGTTCGAAATATATAGCTTTGGCCAATTTCGTTGTGCAATTGAGGATGTTATCGTCTCTTTTGTTGGATGTTTCCGAGTCAAGTATTATCTCCTTAAATCTGTTTGAGTGGGAGTCTGCAACAAGAGAGTTCACCTTAGTCATCGGTTTGAGTATTTCGACTAACTCTCCCTGCCTACCGATAATGTCGATGTTATCCCAAATCGATGACGCATTTTTAGAAGTCACTACATCACCAGTGCTCTTGATGAAAGCCCAGACATTTCCAAGAATCCTTTTACATTCTATTAATACAACGTATTCAATCCGGATTGGTGAACGCGTGACTTGATAAGTTGCTCGAAGGTCGAGTTCCAGATGTTCTCCTGTCTGCCAATCAATGAAACAGTAATTTGGTTGCACATCAAAATCGCCTAATTCTTTCATTTGGGCGGCAACCTCATCCTCGAAGTCAAATCCTGTTTTTGAAAGCTCTTGCTTAATCAAATCCTCTTTCGTTACCATAAGCCACTACATTGTTGTTTTCTTAACTTAAAATTTTGCATATTGGTTTGCCTATAGGTAGAAGAAATTTGCGTTCCTTGGTCAGCTAAGATCTTGGCTTTCCAATAGGGCATCTTTGACTCTGCCCTTTTTTCTTTAGTCATAATTATCAAGGGATTTTCGACGCCAATTAAGAATTGTGTTAGGAATTGTCCTGATAATTACGCGCTAAATGCCCAGTCGGTCCCGAACATCCAACAAACTTCCAATATTTCATAATCAACAAATACCCCTTTGCCATAGTATCTTATGGTGAAAAGCAAGATGAGTCAACTATCTATTCCATTAGAAGATTATATCAAGTTTGCAAATGAAAATCCAATAAGCTTCTTAGCTACGGTTGAAGGTAGACAACCACGGGTAAGAGGATTTCAACTTTGGTACGCTGATAAGTCAGGTCTATACTACAGCTCTGCCGCTGGAAAAGACGTCATTAAACAGTTGAAAGCTAACCCTAAGGTTGAAGTCTGCTTCTTTAACCCCAAAAGCAAAGACATGCAGCAAATGAGAATAACAGGCACAGTTGAATTCATTGATGACATAGAAATGAAAAAGAAGCTTCTTGACGCCAGACCATTCCTAAAGCAGGCAGGACTAACGCCGGAAAACCCAGGGCTAATCCTCTTCAAAGTCACCAAGTGCGTAGCTCATTTCTGGACATTTTCAAAAGCCATGGAACCAAAAAAAATTGTTAGCTTCGCATAGAAGCTAACAATTTTCTTTATCCATTATCTCCCTTTGGTGTCACGCCTTTACAAATGGAAAGAATTGCTAAAGTTTTTCGCCTACTCATTAAGTCAAAGTAAAATAGGCTCAAAATGGCGATTCTTTGGTTCGATTTCGATAAAAGCGAAGGAAAATAAACAGTATTTAGTCAAAATAGGCTCAAAACATCAACGCCTCTTTCAAAAAGACACGGGCAAGGCATAAAGAGGCTAATCCAGAATTCACTAATTTTTTTGGTTGATTCAAAGTAATAAATCTAAAAAACCATTTGTTGGTTCAAAAGGATTTTAACCACTTTTTGGCTAACTGATTTGCTGCTTTTTCGTTTTTGTCATATATGGACGGGTCTATGTCTGCTTCTTTGTCGTCATGGTTTAGCCATGCATGAGCAACTTCATGTGCGATAGTAAATTCAGAATTGTTTACTCGCAAAATAATAAGGAAGGGTTTTTCAATGATTTGTTTCTTGCGGATCGTGCTTGCACGACCTTCGATAAATTGGACATTTTTATCGACGAACTCCTGAACTTCATTAGGTAGTTTGGCTAGTGTCTCAACAACTTTAGAAACCAAGAGTATTGGTAACTGTGCGTCAAGGGCAAAATGACTCTCTTCCAATTTCTTATTCTTCATTTTTAATCCTTGTTTCTTTCTGGTCAAAAAGTTTTATATAAACCTTTAATGGACACTTCCTTTCTAAGAAAATATTTCCTGGCATAATGTGAGGCCAAAAAGGCTTTAGACATTTTGTTAAAAAAATACCTTATGCTCTTGTGCCTAAATTGACTTCTTAATTATTCGGCATTTTACGTAACTTATTAAGAATGTTCCAAATATTAAGGGGAAAATGCGCGCTGAGTGGGTAAAATCATGACAAAAGCCGGAATGCTTGTACTGGCATGCTAAATCTAGTTATTTGATAGCAAAGTCCTTTATAATAGGTCCACGTTCATGTATTTAGAATGCGAGGATTGCGTTATCACTTTTCTAACCTTTAGCGGCATTAAGTGATTTATTGACGATTCTGGGCAAATAAACAGAGATCAAAACATGAGTGTAACCCTAGAAGTCCCAAAAGTTCATAATCAGTTAGCTGAAAAGTGTCCTGAATGTACAAGCAAAAAACTTATCCACGACTGTGGCACAGGCGAAACCATTTGTGGTGACTGCGGTCTTGTCTTGTACGAGCAGATGTTAGATAAAGGCCCCGAATGGCGTGCTTTTACACAAGAAGAAAAAACATCAAGAAGCCGCGTCGGTATGCCAACCTCGTATTATGTCCATGATAAAGGATTATCCACCGCAATCAGCCAAGTTGACAGAGATGCCTTCGGAAGGAAACTGCCTCTTTCTACTAGATTGCAGATGTGGCGTCTTAGGAAATGGCAAATACGCAGCCGAGTGCACTCATCAAGCGACCGAAACCTTGCACAAGCCATGTCTGAACTGGAACGATTATCAAGCAAAGTTTCCATCCCCCGATCGACTAAAGAAAAATCAGCTATCATTTACCGCAAAGCGTTAGACAAAGGCCTAGTGAGAGGCAGGTCAATCAATTCTATCATGGCGGCTTCACTTTACGTAGCTTGCCGTAAGAGCGGAGCATCCAGAAGCCTTCACGAAATCGCTGAAGCAAGCCTTGTTGATGAAAAAGACGTGGCGCGCTGCTACAGACTGCTATTGCAAGAACTCGATTTTCACATGCCAGTTGCCGATGCGCTGACATACATCTCAAAAATTGCCGAGAAAAACGGAATTTCAGGCAAAACACAGGGCGTAGCCATAACAATACTTGCAGAGGCTAGACGAAAACGATTTTCGGCAGGAAAAGATCCCATGGGCCTGGCTGCAGCGGCACTCTACATAGCTTGTCTTCAGAATAATGAAAAGATAACACAAAAAGACATGGCGGACGCTGCTGGAGTCACCGAAGTTACCGTTAGAAATAGATACAAGCTGCTAAAGATTCAGCTAAATCTCGAATTGCCAGATCAAAGAACTTTTCCTTAGCTTTCTTTTGTTTTGCATGTTCTTTTTTGGTTTTTCAGAGCTCTCTTTTTGGGATTCTTTTCAACCCCAACTCATAAAAAACTGTATTCACTTGATTACAAAAGAAAAGAAACGGCGTCGCGAAGCTTACAGCCGTTTCTTCATCATAAGGAGAATTATCAGATGAGTAAGAAAGGAGAAACATGCGAACAAGATCGGGGAAAACCTCAGCCTCGAAAAAAGAAAGAACGAGAAGATGCCCGCAAGAAGAAGAAACTAGACAGAGTTGAAAGACAAAAATCAAGATAGGCTAGACAGATAGATTAATCTTAGTTCTAAAGAGAAATCAACAAAATGCTATTAGTGGCTTCTTTTGGTTCAGAGTTGGAAAAAGTAACGTAACAATCTTAACTCGACACTTTTCAATTCTCAAACAGAAAAACCTAAGAATAAGGAAAGTCCAAAAATATTGCGGGAAATAGTCGGGAGCATAAAAAATGCTACCACTTTATTAGCTATTTCACTGTCACTTTGTGCTTTTTAGGTGCGGGTGCAATCGTCTTCTTTGGGATGGAGACTTCAAGTAATCCGTTCCTAAATGTGGATTCAGCTTTCTCTGGGATTACTTCTTCGGGGAACGACAGCTGTTTAAAAATATGCGAGTAAACGCGTTCTCTGACAACAAAGTTCTTCTCCGTATCTTCCGTTTCAACATCCGTTTCAGCCGAGATTTCGATACCATTATTTGTCAATGCCACGTCAATGTTGTCTTTTGCTACGCCAGGCATCTCAGCGAGAACCACAAATTTGTTTCCTTCATCGACCAGATCTACAGTTGCCTCACGAACCGGAGCGACAGGTTCAACACTTATCCAATCAAACGGGAAAGCTAAACTTTCAATGAAATTCTTACGAAAATTATCCACCAGATCATCGAATGTAGTCAGAACATGAACCGCGGGAACTTGTTTGGCAGGAACGCGTTTAGATAGAACTTTGGCAGGAACGGGTTTAGCAAGAACATGTTTTACAGGTTTTACTGCGATTTCAGATTTTGCCATCGCCTTTACCGGCGCCTTTTCTTGTTCTTCAGTCATTTTTTTCACCTCGATTATTTGTTGTTAGAAAACTAGATGGGGAAATGTTGAAAGGGGTCTTTGAATCAATTTCCATTTACTTTCATTGGTTAATTGATGAAGAGGCACCTGAAATGTTTCTATCTTTGTTCTTTTACCAATTGCAGTCGTTTAGCGACTTCTTTAGAAATTTTCTCCAGACCGGCCGCCAAATCTTCATGGTCGACTTCGTCTAGCGGGTACCATCTTCCTTCCTTTTCGATGAACACAAGATCTAAATTTCTGTTAACCATTGTTATCAACCAGATGAGTGTAACTTGCTGTTATCACCTTTGCAAGAGGGGACTTTCCAGTTAGATTGCCCATATAACACCTTCAGGAGGGTGTTCGAGGCTAACTGGCTTTCCCCGCGCCTTTCTGTTAGGCATTCTTACAATATAGCTATCGTAATTGAGGAGGGGCGACTTCATTCTCTATTGGTTTTTGTCGAGCCACGTTTTTACTGCTTCTTGGACAGCTCGGGATAAGTCGCCTTTTTTGCCTCCGAATCTTTCTACTGTCTTCAATCTTAACTTTTTTTCGAGTTCATCTGAGATGTCAACATTGATGCGGCCCATTTTATTCACTTGCTTTTATTGCAACTTTACGTGTCACACATTTTTGGAATAAGTGAATCGACAATTTCCAAATAAGCGTTTGCTTTTGTCATTTTCTGCTGTGATTCACTTATTTACATATCGTACTATGTTCATACACACTTATAAGTATGTGTGTTTAAGTGCTAATTTAATCTTCCTTCTCTGATCAAAGTGTTGGCGTGCCTTCAATTCGCTAAAGAATTCCAAGAATCTTGCATGGATTTCCAGAAGGAACAATAGTTCAACCTTTGATGTGCAACGCCAAATTTGACTCGAAACAACACCCCAAAAGAACGAAGTGCTGAATAATCAAAGACTAGAATTTTAGGACTTCGTTTCTCATTTCAGCAGTCATGTACTTTTTTAAGCATAAATCATAAATTCCGCATTTTTCTGGTTTTGGGCAGCTTAACAGTCCGATGCATTCATGAAGGACTTGTTGCACCTTGGTTTCGACAATTATCGGTGAATTTATCTTGAGTACTTGAGTTTTATTGTAAATGCCGATGCCGAGTGCTTCTCCGAGTTGCTTGGTCCGATTCTGAAGATCAGTAATTTTTGACATCAAGTTAGCGATCGTTGCCTTCTTTTTTTCAATTTCTTTGAGAAGTCTGTTATAAAGGATTTGCTCCGTTTCTACCAAGCGTTGTTTTTGTTCTAAGAGCGCTTGTTCTTCTGATTTCATTTTTTGCAGAGACGTCAAGAGGTCTAAATCATTAATTGAATTAGAGGACTCTGCAATTTGCAAAGGACATGCTTGTTGCAATTGGTCGGTTGTTTGTGGTGTTTCGAGTTTTTTGGGCATCATTTTTCCATTTGGCTCCGACACTATTTTATCTGATTCTAAGGTTGAACCTAATTCTTCGTCGGTGACAGCCCAAACCAAAGTGTTGTCAACTAATTTCGAATGCTTTGTCTTCAATATCAATCAAAAATTAGTTTCTAGTAAGATAACTAAAAGCTTATGAATTTCAAATTAATGCTAAGTTTTAACTTCGTTTAGAAATAAAGAAATTGTTTGCTAAGGCTTTGGAGTTCAAGACATTTCTTTGAACTAGGCGCTCTTTGCAATTCCTCTTTTAAAAACTAGGCTTTAGTATGTCGGAGCGAGGTAACTCGACAGTACTTGTTTATTTCCATATATTCAAACTTAACAATATTTTTATATTATATATTAATACTGAATATGTAAGTAGTTAACGCCTTAACATTACGGTGATAAAAAAGGTGGAACCAATGCAAAAGCAAGAACCAGAATCAAACAATACAGCGACTTCTGTGGATGGAAAAGAAGTTGCGGAGTTAAACGAACTTAGCGCTTCCGATTTGATAGCCACTTTAAATAGCCTCAAAACAGAAGAACAGGATCTGCTACGAGAAAGAGAGCACTTGCAGAAAGAGGAGAACGAACTACAAAATCAGGCCTTTACTCTAATCGACGAAAAGAAAAAGGCGCTAAAAGGCTTGAAATCAGAAATCCAATTCCTGCAGAATAAATGCAACGAACTTGAACAAGCGCTAGGCATTCCAGTTTATGAATAGTTCGGGGACAAAGCCCTACGGCTTTTGGGCAGACTGGGTTAAGTCAAACCGTTAACAATGCTTCCGTTTTTGACTAACAAAAACGTTAAGTTACCAGACCTACCATAACACTGCCTATGAGCATTAAGCCGTTTAGTCATGATCTTATCGCGCCGTGCGGCATGAACTGCGCCGTATGCAAGGGATACATAGCCTTCACGCATGGCATACCGCGCCAAAGGGGCAAAGTAACCTACTGTGCAGGTTGCCAGATAAGAGCCAAGAACTGCTACATCAAAAGAAACTGCAAAAAACTAACCCACCACTAAATCAAATCCTGCAGCCAATGCGGGGACATGCCCTGCAAGAACTTGTCCCATTTAGACCAGCGATACCGTTACCGCTACAGCATGAGCATGGTTGAAAACCTCAAAATGCTCAAAGAGAAGGGCATGGATGAATTTCTCAAAAATCAAGTGGCCACCCATCGTTGCCCAGTTTGCGGAGATGTGGTTTGCGTGCATGACGGTAAATGCTACGGCTGCGGCCATAAAAAACCGAAGAAAGCACTATGAGTCTTAAAGAGGCACTTTAAAGAGGTACTGTTGTGGAAGTAACCTTGGGAGAGTTTTACAAAGATAGAAAAGATCCTTCAAGAAGAGCCAAGGATAAAGGTAAAAAGTCATTTAGCTGAGGCTTCTTTTCGGTCAGCACATGGGCTAATCACATGGAATATTTTTCAACGATTTGTTCGAGTATGTTGATGTTTCGGGTGGTCGCTTTCACCTTCAGCTTTTTCTCCACAAACGGGTTGGGCAGTGCTCCTTCTCCGCCGCCGTGGGTTACGCTGAAAACCTCCGCGCCCTTAACTAAAATTACCTGCGCAGTTGATTTTGGGATTGTCAGCGGCAACTCAGAACTGAATGCTTCGGGATGCGGATTTGCAAGCATTGTTACGAGAAAGCTGTTTCCTTCTTTGTCTTGGCCCTTAAACGGGTCTAAATCAATTATGCTCTTTAACTGTGCGATTGTTCGAACAAAGACAGCGACCTCGTAACCCAATATTTTGCAGAGTTCTTCTTCAATCATGCGCCTGATTTTTTCTGAGTCGCCTGAATCCGTTTCCAAAATCACGTTTCCACTTTGCTTAAAGGCTGAGACATTTATGAATCCTAAAGAAGCGAAGATTTCTTGAAGTTGCCCTTTTTTGACAAGGTGGCTTCCAATGTTGATTCCTCTCAGGAAAGCTACAAAGATTGGCATCAAAATTTAAGCTCTTCTGTTTGGCTAATAAATCTTGCTTGAGCACTTTTTATCCCAATGCACAATCGTACTAATGTACTCGTCAACGTAATCAAGTCGTGGTTTGCTATGACTGAAGCGACTACAATAAGAGTCTCAAAGCAAACAGCAGAAATACTTGAAGGGCTGTGAAAGAAACTGGGCGTTAAAAACCTCGATGAAACAATCCAAACGCTTGTGAAAGAAAGATTGAAAGCAATTTTGGAAAAATCTTTCCGTGTAGCTCGAGGTCAGGGGCCACCTTTTACTGAGGCAGACCGCGGTGAAGATCGTGATTGCCTGAGCTTGAACGAAAATTACAAATGCTTCTTCCGCCCGACCGTTCGTTCTTCGGTTTGGTCATCAGATTATTTTTCCACTAATGTTAGCAGTATCGCCTTTGCTGCATATAAGCGGTTTTCTGCCTGCTCATAAATCACCGACTTCGGGTTCTCGATGGCTTGGGGACTTATCTCGTACCCGCGGTGGATGGGCATGTCATGCATGATGTAGGCATTGCTCCCTTTGAGCAGTTCATCATTGATTTGGTAAGGTAGCATAAGTTTAATCCGCTTCTCTTTTTCAGTTGCAAACTTTGGGTCAGTGAAAAACTCCATGTCAATCCATGTGTCCGTGTAAACAAAATCCGCGTCCTTAACTGCCTTCTTAGCGTCCAAGGTCGACTGCCAAAGGTCAGTCCTCTTCGCCTCAGCCAGCAACTCGTCATCCCGTGCGGCTTCGTTGAAAAACGGCGTCACCGTTGTCAGTTTGACCCCTGTCTTGGTGCAGCCCTCAATTAGTGAGTTGCAAACGTTGTTGTGGACGCCTATGTAAACTAGTTTAGCGCCTTTTAACGCGCCGTTCTTCTCTTTTATCGTTATTAAATCTGCTAGAGCCTGGCTTGGATGATACTTTTCGTCGCAGCCATTGATTACTGGCACACGAGAGGCATTAGCCATCTTTATCAAATCCGCGTTGAAAAGCAACCGAGCCATAATGATGTCGACGTTACGGGACAAATAGCGAACCTCATCCGATATGTCCGCCAACGTGAAATTTGTGGTTCGCCAGTCGATAAACAAGCCGTGACCGCCAAGCTGCGTAGCGGCAACTTCAAAGGCAACCCTTGTCCGTGTCGAGGTCTTTTGAAAAATCAATGCCGCGGACTTGGCGTCAAACGTTTTACGATATTTCTTCGGGTTACGTTTAGTTTCTAAGCCTAAGTCAACCATTGCGTTCAGGTCTTGGCTTGAAAGCTCTTTGAAATTTAATAGATGCATTTTTCACGTTACCCAGTACGCTGAACCAACCTACCTATAATAAGCTTTATGGCAAACTTTACTTGCACAAACAAAATCTTCGACTGAAAATCATGTGCTTTACAGTTCTACTCTCTGCAGCTTTAATCCTCGCCGCATTCTCTCAACTGCCAACTCTATGTTGTTCGCAAACTCGTCTTCTTTTTAAAATTTGAGAAAGATTCCCAGACTTTTTTCCAGTTCCCATTTGCGATTTGTTCGTTCGACCCTTTTTATTTTACAATTTTTCTTCAATTTTTTCACATTAGCTTAGTTAGCCGTTTTTAGTAAAAAATAGGCGAAGATCACGCTAATAAAATAATTTGCTGTGTTTTTCAAATTTTACTTATGCATGTCAGTGGGGCGGCTGGTATAAGGGTTAAATTCCAATAACGTTTTTAGAGATAACTATCCCAAAGATATTCGGAAGTGTGACTGTTGATTTTGCTCGTTCACTCATCCCGCGATGTTGCAGGCGTAAACATAGGTAAATGTATACTTCAAAGCTATTCCTTTGCAAGGACAAAGCAGACATATCAAGAAAACCCAGTTTACACTGCTGAAATCGGCGGTAGACAAGTCAGTTTTCTGACGCTTAAGGAAGGGGCAGTTGACTCGCAGTACCTGCAGGAAGATTTCCCGGATGCGGAGATGGTTGTTTTCATTTCGCGTCACAGCAGCCAAAGCGGCAGACCTACCCTTTCCGTTCATACTACGGGAAATTTCGGTGAAGCAGGATTGGGGGGATTGCCTCGCACGTTATCGGTTGCGCCCTCCATGGCCATGCAGGTTGCCCTCAGAGAACTTAGCCGGCTGAAGGTGGAAATGGTGCTTGGTTATGAGGTTGCGTATGAGGGGACGCATCATGGTCCAACGCTTGATGTGCCTGTTATGTTTGTTGAGTTGGGCAGTTCAGAACCCCAGTGGAACGACTTGCCGGCTGCACGGGCCGTGGCCGAATCGGCTGTGGTTGCAATCGCCAATTTCTCGGCCGCATCTGGAACGGCGGTTCTCGGCGTAGGCGGACCCCACTATAACCAGAAGTTCACCCGCATGGGCCTGGCTGGCGAAGCAGCCTTCGGGCACATGATTCCCAAACACGCCGTTTCCCAAGTTGACGCCTCAATGATTTCGCAATGTGCCAAGAAAACTTTGGAGAGGGTCACGACAGCGATTCTTGACTGGAAGGGAATTTTGAGCCAAGACAAACCTAAGCTGCTATCTGCCCTGCAGGAGGCTGATTTACCCTATAAGAAAGTCTAAAGCAGAAAACCTTATTTGCTTTCTAAGCAATATTTGTGGCTGGGGAGCAGTCTTCAAAGGTAAGATTTACTGAGCATGCAACTGAGTTCCAACTGCTCAAACAATCCGGTTTTATGGTTGTAGAAAAACAGGTTTTGGAGTGTGAAATTGTAAGAGCAATATGAGAATCAAGAGACGAGCACTAGCAACCCATGCAAAACACAACAAGGAAAGAAACCAACCAAACTCGGAGACTTTTTTAGGAAACTTTAAATGTCTTTGGGGGACTTGTTTTTAAACTCCAATTCACAGTAACATTTATTATTGAATAATGAAATGTTGAGTGTGCGTGATAGATATGGGTATAAAATCTTGGTTACAGCAAGCAGCAAGAACCTTAAGACTCGCTAACAAGCCAGGACGGGAAGAACTTCTGCTTTCCATTAAAATCAGTCTTCTCGGCATAGGTATAGTGGGTGTAATCGGCTACGTAATTAAACTTCTTTCTTGGGCTCTAGGATCCTCAGCTGCATCAAGCGGCGCAACTTAGAAGGATCAATCATGGATAAGAAAGAAGAGCAGATGGAAACCAAAATTTTCGTGGTCAAAACAACCACCGGGCAAGAGAGAAACGTAGCTCGGCTGATCGCTTCCAAGGTTGAGATGAACCACATTCCCATAAAAGCTCTTCTTGTGCCAGACACGTTGAAAGGCTACGTTTTTGTTGAAGCTGATGGACCACACCTGGTGGAAGAAGCCATTTCAGGGCTAAGGCACGTGCGCTCCAGAATCCCCGGGCTAGTCAGCTTCCAAGAAATAGAACGCTACATTGTCCGTAAACCAGTCATGGAAGACCTCAACGAAGATGACGTCGTTGAAATCACAGGTGGACCTTTTAAAGGTATGCGGGCTAAAATCACAAGGCTTGACAAGTCAAAGGGCGAAGTTACCCTCGAACTTCTTGAGGCAACATTCACTTTACCAATCACAGTACACTCAGATTATGTGAAACTGGTGGAAAAAGCAAAATAACAAAACAATACTGGTGAAAAAAATGAGCGAAAAAAAATCTGTTGAATTACTCGTAAACGGCGGACAAGCCAATGCAGGTCCACCTCTGGGTCCAGCTCTTGGACCTTTAGGCGTAAACATTATGGCTATTGTCAACAAAATTAACGAGCTCACGAAAGACTACGCTGGAATGAAGGTCCCAGTGAAAATCAGCGTTGACACTGAAGACAAAACCTTCGAGGTCACCGTAGGTACTCCCACTGCTTCAGCTTTGATTGTTGCTGAATTAAAGGTGGAGAAGGGTTCAGGAACACCAAACACCGTTAAAGTAGGCGACTTATCCATGGAGCAGATGGTCCGCATAGCTAAGATTAAGCGTCCTGAACTTTTAGCGCCCACTCTTAAGAAGGCGACAAAAGAGATGCTTGGCACATGCGTCAGTGTAGGCGTCACTGTGGAAGGCAAAGATCCCCGGGAAGTCCAAAAAGAAATTGACGAGGGAAACTACGATCAACTGTTTGGTAACGAATAATGATAAGCGAATATTTTTATAATGGGTTTCTAATCCCTCATTGGCACGAGGCTTAAAAATGCCCCTAGACAACAAGACGATATCCGAAGCAATTAAACAGGCAAAGACAAAGTCTGGCGAGAAAAAATTCAACCAGACAATAGATTTGATCTTAGACATCACTGAGATCGATATGAAGTCGCCAGAAGGCAAAATCCAAGAGGTCGTTGAGCTTCCACACGACACCGGCAAGCCGAACAGGGTCTGTGTTATTGCTTCTGGAGAATTTGCGTTCAAAGCGAAAAACGCTAATGCAGACTACGTTCTTGAACGTGCCGACTTAGACGCTTTGAATGGGAAAAAGAAGGATCTGCGTAAGCTTGCGGGCGAATATGACGTTTTTATTTCTGAAGCGCCCCTGATGCCGCTTGTAGGTAGGATTCTTGGTCCAGTTTTGGGGCCGAGGGGAAAAATGCCTATTCCTGTTCCTCCTAACGCTGACATTGCAGCCCTCGTCAATAAGCACCGTAAAACAGTGGTTGTGCGGATGCGTAATCAGCCAATTATTCAGGTTTCAGTTGGTTCCCAACAGATGAAGGATGAAGATCTTGTGGATAACACTATGACTGTTCTTCGTGTTTTAGATGGAAAGCTTAAGCGTGGACTTAAAAACGTAAAGTACGCTTTCATCAAGACGTCTATGGGTGAACCAGTTAAAATTAAACCGTAATGAGTTTGAGAAATCATGCCGTCCCAACAAGTGTTAGAGGAAAAGTCAACCGAAGTAGACGCGATAAAGGGCATTCTTAAGGAGTACAAGTCCATCGGCATCGCCAGCCTCAAGAAGGTTCGCGCTTCCCAGCTTCAAGAACTAAAGAAAACCATGCAGGGCAAAGTTTACCTCCGAGTTTTGAAGAACACTTTGATGAAACTTGCTATTGAAGAAATGGAGCAGGAAGACCTCAAGAAACTTGAGGAATACTTGGAGGGATCAAACGTTTACATGTTCACCGACCTAAACCCCTTCAAACTTGCGTTGCTTCTCGAACGGGGCAAGGTCAAAACAACCGCGAAGGCAGGCGACACAGCCGCAATGGACGTAATTGTGCCCACCGGCAACACGGGGCAACCTCCAGGACCCATCATCAGCCAACTTAATGCCGTCGGCTTGCCGACACGTATCGAGTCAGGCAGCGTCTGGGTCAGCAAAGACACTTTGGTTGTCCGCAAAGGGGAAGAAATCAACGAGCGACTCGCAGGTGTCCTCTCGAAGCTGAACATTAAAGCCGTAGAACTCGGCATTTCAATGCGTGCAGTCTTCGACAACGGGATAATCATTGTCGGCGACCAACTCAAAGTCGACATTGACGCGACAAGGAAAAGCCTTGAGCAAAGCCACCAGCAAGCCTTCGCACTGGCAATGGAAATAGGCTACCCCACCAAAGATACAATCAAACCGCTAATACAGCTAGCACACCAGAAAGCCATCGCATTAGCTGTCGCAGGAGCAATCCCGACCAAAGACACAATCGGCGATCTGTTGCGAAAAGCCAACGCGGAAATGACAAGCCTAAGCAGTGCAGCCGACAAAGCCAAACCCAAAGCCGCATAAATACGGCTCCTTCAGTTTTTCTTTTTATTCAGTTCTTTCTTTGCAACGATTTTCGCGGCAATTTCTTTAAAAGCTTATTCAATAAATCTTAGATCCAATTTTCGTCAGCATCTCAGAGCACGCGCTAATTCTTAACACAAGAATTTCCCGTGCTCATTCACTCATCATCAAGTAGCAATATCGTTTCAAGAAAGGTTTTTTGGAAACATAAGCATGCTAATATCGAGGCGTATCCCGTGGAAAAAAGGAATAAGGTCTGTCTCGTTTCCTGTAGCGTCTTGAAAGACGAATTGCAACAGCTGATTAAAGACGGGAAACTCGACGCGGAGCTGGTTTTCGTTAGCAAATACTTCCATGTCGATTACGAGGAGGTAGAAAAAAACTTGCGAAGAGTGCTCGAAGCAACCCTGAAGCGTTTCGATGGCAAAGTGGTGCTGGTTTATGGCGATCTCTGCCTTGGACAAAACGGCGAAATGAAAAGGTTAGCTGGCGAATACGGTGTCGTAAAGGTTGACGCGGCAAACTGTGTCGATTGCCAATTGGGCGGTGGAGGAAAATTCTTCGAAGCCGACCCCGAACACAACTTGATGTTTATGGGTCCAGGAATGATCAAGTTCTTCAGACACATGAAGGAACAGCTGATGAAGGAAGGCATGGATGAAGCGACTTTGGCAGGCATGTTCAAAGGTATCAACGGTATCGTGCTTTTAGACACATGCAGCAACGCCAAGGAATGCCGCGAAGAGCTTGAAAAGTCAGGTATGGGTCTTGCGATCCTTGAAACAAGGGAAATCGGGCTAGAAGGTGTCCGGCGCGTGGTTTTTGATGCAATTCAAAGTGCCACAAGTGACAAGTGACTCTTTTTTCAGAATGAAAGTTAGGTTATTGATTGTTTGAGGCGTTATAGAGATAACCGCAAATATTAAAGAAGCATCCGTGTAATACTGCATCCAGCGGGTGGATGTGTTATGACGCAAGCTGTTCCTTCCCAGCCAATGAAAAGGGTGGAAGATTGGAAGCAAAGACTAATCGACCTTTCAAGAAGAAACAACCTTCTCTACTTCCACAAAAACAAGCGGGGAAGCCTATCGATCACGCGACCTGACATGCAGGCAGCTTTTAACTCGTTGGTGTTAAAGAAGAAAAGATTGGAGTTCTGGCTGCCTCCTGAAGAAACGGAAAAGCCTGAAGGGCAGGAAAAGTCGAAGGGTAAGTCTAAGGGCAAATCTGCCAAAACCGTGAGAGACAACATCCAAGCATCGGTTAAAGAACCTTCAGCAGTGCCAGAAGAGCCGCGGCGTCCCAAGACAAACCAGTTGGTCTGCGGAAAAATGTCCCGTGCAGAGCTGGAAAGAAACCTCAAAGGTCTACAGTGGCGTTCGCTTCAAGATTATCGCGAGCGTGGAGTTCGCATTTTGCATGCGGCTTTCGGGACGCTTAACTGGGTTGATTTAGAAACAAAAGAGCAGGTCCAGTCGCCGTTGATTCTTGTGCCTCTTGAGCTGACACGGGACACGATACGCCAACCCTTCAGCATCGGTTTGCCGCCTGTTGAAGAAGAAGAGGTTTTGAACCCTGCGTTGCAGGTTAAACTGAAGAACGATTACAAAATTGATTTGCCGCCTTTGCCTGAAGAATGGGAAAACCTGACCCTGCAAGACTACTTCAACAAGGTGAATCTGGCAGTTGCCGAGTTAGGCTGGAAGGTTGGCCCTTCGTTTGATTTGGGGCTTTTCTCATTTCAAAAACTGGTCATATACAAAGACTTGGAGGCGAACTCGGCCTTAGTTACTCAGCACCCCATCATCAGAGCAATCGCAGGCATCAAAGAAGACAACCTCATTTTAGACGGGTTACCTGAAGAGAAAGACGTGGACAAAATCGAGAGGCCCGACAAAACCTATCAGGTTCTTGACGCCGACAGCAGCCAACGCGTCTCAATTGAATACGCCCTGCGCGGACAAAGCTTTGTTATGAAGGGTCCTCCAGGCACAGGAAAAAGCCAAACCATCGCGAACATAATCGCGGAATGCATCGCAAACGGGAAATCTGTACTCTTTGTTAGCGACAAGATGGCAGCCCTCGAAGTCGTTTACAAACGGCTGAGCGAAGTTGGGTTAGCGCATTTTTGCCTCGAACTTCACAGTAGCAAAGCAAACAAGCAGCAAGTTGTCGCTGAACTTAAACGTAGTCTTGACGAGAACCTTGTTCCGCGCAAGTTGCCGTCCGCCCATGACTTTGAAAAAATGGTCACATACCGCGATGAGTTAAATGGTTACGTTGTTGCTTTGCACGAGAAGCGACCGTACCTTCAAAGGAGCGCCTTCGAAGTTTTAAGTTTGATCTCCAGCCTTGACCGGGTTCCCTTCGTGCCTGTTGGCTTAACGGAAGTGGGAACACTGACGCCTCAGAAAATGCATGAGTTGGAAGCCCTTGTTTCCCAACTAAGCAAGGTTTGGCAAGTTGTAGAGGAACCGGACTTTCCATGGCTCGGCTTCCGCGCTGACGTCTACAACCTAGAACTCCGCTCTGAAGTGCTGACTACGCTTGAAGGACTCAATGGAGCTCTCAGCGATCTTCAGCTTGAAGCGGAAGGTTACTCGGCTAAGTTGGGCGTTTTTCCGCCTGAAACCTTTGCCCGTATCAGCTGGCTTCTGGAAGTAAGTAAATTCCTAACCGAAAGTCCCAAGCCAGAATCGAACTGGTTAACTAACTCAAACATCGAGAAACTCTGCGTTGAAGCCAAAAACTACGCTGAAACAAGCATCTGGATAAAGGACACTCGTGCAAGCCTTATGGAGCGCTATCAACCCGCCATTTTCAATCTGTCTCTGAACAGGTCAGAACAAATCAAGCAGCAGATAGAAGCACTAACCAAGCTGTTTCCAGGAGTCGGGTTGGAAGAGGGCGAATTTCTGCCTCAACGCGAAAGACTTCTGGCTTTCGTAAAAATCACGGAGGTTGCCGCACGAAAATGGCGTGAAACCTCACTGGCACTTGCCTCAGTGTTGGGTTTGGACAGCGACGGCTTGACGATTAAACATATGAAAGATCTGTCTCGTATGGCGTTGCTTTGCTTCGCGCAAGATAAGCCTGAGCCGCAGTGGTTTGACGCCAAGTACTTTGAGCAGGTTGAGGAAATCTTGGCTGAGGCAAAACAGCTCTATCAAGACTGTAAACTGCTAAAGAGCCGCCTAGACAATACTTACACGGATGGGTTATACCGGCTTGACCTCGATGGTTTGATTGCGCGGTATAGTGGGTACAGCCAGAGCTCTCTTAACCTGTTTAATTCAAGTTACCGTAATGACCGGAAAGAAATTGCACGAGTAACTAACGACGGCAAAGTTCCAAAATCCGTTTATACAGACCTTCAGGATGCACGCAAAGTCAAGAAGATACGGCAGCAGATTGATGAGTCAGCAGACACTATTCGTACCTTGCTGGGGCATTACTACAGCAATTCCAAAGCAAACTTTGCGGGGGCGGAAAAAGCGCTTGAGTTGGCAGCTGAAATTCGTAAGCTTTCGTGGGCAAACACGATTCCTGATAACCTACTGAGACTTGTCACCAACTCCTCTAGCCCGTCGCCTATGATTAAGAACTTGGGTTCTGAGCTTGGGGCTTCGGTTGAGAAGTGGGAGCTTCAAGCCAAGGAGATAGAGCCGCTTATTCCAACCTGCATACCTAAGTCAGAGGCTGGAATCGAATGGACGTCCCTGATGCAGGTTGAAGAATGGGCAAACGAAGTAGAAAGGCAGTTAAGTCCTCTTTGTGCGTTGACGAAGGAAACTCTAGCAACAAGCAAGCAGGGACCCCAGAGTTACGAGCAGTTGTTGGAAGACCTCGAAAACGCCGAGGACATACGGAAGAAAGAAGCCGCCATCGTCGGCGAAAAAACGCAGCTTCAAGAGAAGTTTGGCTTCCGCTTTAACCTGCTTGAAACAAACTGGCAAGACATTGTTGCCGTGCTGTTATGGGCCAAAAAGGTTCAGGCGGCTTTTCAAGATACTCCAATTCCGCAAGCCTTCGCAGAAATTGCCTCACAGGGTCCAGTTGTAGCCCCCTCTACCGCGGAACTTACCCAGAAACGCGACGCCTCTATCAAAGTGCTGAACGGTTTTGAGGCACGTTTCGAAGCGCCCATGAAGTACCAGAGTAAGCTAATCAACGACTTAGAGATCAAAGTCATAGGTGAACGAATCCAAGCGCTTCGGGACCGTGTCGACGACATTCAGGTTTGGGTTGACTTCAAAGACATCAAAAACCGCTTTGCCCTCAGAGTCTTAGACCAGTTCTTCAACCGCTTGGTTGAACAGAAAATTCCCGCGGCGGATCTGGTTGATGTTTTCCGCAGAGGAGCCTATCAAGAATGGATAAACAACCTGTATATTGAAGACCCCACGCTGGGCAAGTTCAGGTGGGAAAACCAAGAGCAGTTGATTGCTGACTTCAAAAAACTGGATCAAGACCTCATTAGGCTGAGTTCCAGCATGGCTATCGAACAGGCAAACAGCCGCAAACCGCAAGACATCCTGATTCAAGCAGCCGACACTGAGGCAGCAATCCTTCAAAAGGAAGCGGCGAAAAAGAGGCAGCTAATGCCGATTCGAGTGCTCTTCCAAAAGATTCCAAACTTGCTTGTTAAACTAAAGCCCTGCCTGCTGATGAGCCCCATAAGCGTCAGCCAATTCCTGCCGCCTGACACAAAGTTTGACCTGGTCCTGTTTGACGAGGCTTCCCAAATCGTTCCCGAAGACGCCATCGGCTCTATTTACCGCGGAAAAGCGTTGGTTGTTGCAGGCGATAACAAGCAGTTGCCGCCCACGTCTTTCTTCCAGAAGAGCCTGCTTGAAGACGTAGATTGGGATGAACTCAGCGACAAAGACGTTGAAGTTTTCGACAGCATACTTGACGAGTGCCTCGGCATCGGCTTACCGGTTAAAACGTTGCGGTGGCACTATAGGAGCAAGCATGAAGACTTAATCGCGTTCTCGAACCACCGCTTCTATGAAGACGAGCTTGTGACTTTCCCAGCGGCAAAGGCGCAGAGCGAGGCATTAGGCGTAAAACTGGTTTATGTCCCTGACGGCATCTACGATCGCGGAGGCAAAAGAAACAACGTTAAAGAAGCGGAAAAAGTAGCTGATCTTGTCTTCGAACATTTTCGCCTTTACCCCAAGAAAACCCTTGGCGTCGTAACATTCAGCATAGCCCAGATGGAAACCGTTGAAGACGCCATAAACAACCGATTAAAAATGCAACCCGACTTCGAACCTTTCTTCAAAGAAGACCGTTTGGAAGGCTTCTTCGTTAAAAACTTGGAGAACGTCCAAGGCGACGAACGGGATGTCATCTTCTTCAGCGTCGGCTACGGTTTCGACGGGGGAAAGCAGATAGCGATGAACTTTGGTCCACTTAACAAGCCCGGCGGTGAACGGCGCTTAAACGTTGCGGTCACCAGAGCAAGGGAAAAAGTGGTTCTTATAACCTCGATTAAAGGCACTGACATTGATCCTGAAACAAAGGCACTAGGCGTGCAGACTCTTCGTTACTACCTTGAGTACGCTGAGCATGGGGCTGAAACGCTGGAATCGGTTAAAGCACGGGAGAGGGAGTTTGAATCGGCTTTGGATGAGGATGTGGCTGCGGAAATCAAGAAGATGGGCTACGAGGTCGTTCCGCAAGTAGGATGTAGCGGCTACAGAGTAGACATAGGCGTAGTGGACCCAGTTAACCCAGGAAACTTCCTGCTAGGCGTAGAATGCGACGGCGCCTCATACAAATCAAGTAGTAGCGCACGGGACAGAGACCGCCTGCGTGAGCAGGTGCTGAAGCAGCTTGGTTGGCGTATCCACCGCGTTTGGTCTCCCGCATGGGTTGCGAGACGCGACTCTGAAATTCGACGACTAAAAGAAGACTTGGAACAAGCTAGCAAACAACAGCTTGACGAGGACACCCAGAAGCCGACGATTGAAATCAAAGAAGGGATGGCTCCGAAAACTGACGTGCAGAAAATCGAGTTTGCAGGTATCGAAACAATCGGTGTACCCTACAAAACCTATCCGCTTAAGGCGTCATTCAACCCCTACATCAAGGTCGCCTCAGCTAACCGCACGGTCGATTCTAAACAGAAAAACGAGTTCCACTTCCCAGAAAACAGGGAAAACCAAACTAAACTCCTTGATGAGATTGTGCGGAATGAAGGACCCGTTAACTTTGATTATGCCGTGGAACGTTTAGCAAGGGCGTGGGGAATTAAACAGGTGACTCCGCAGATAACTCACGCTGTTAAACAGGCACTCAACATTTTGCTGAGAGAGCAAAAAGTCGTCCTCAAAGGTAGCTTCCTTTGGCCTCCCACGCTGAAAGAGACGCCGATAAGGGTTCCCGTGCAGGGCACTCCAGAATCCAAACGCAAAGCCGAATACATTGCCCCTGAGGAAGTGGAAGCCGCTATGTTGCTTGTCACGCGGTACGCATTAGGCATCAGCCGAGAATCGTTAATTTGGGAAACTGCAAAGGTCTTTGGGCTTAACCATTCGGCGGAAGGCACAGAAGACGTGTTCGCAGAAATCCTCAAGCGGCTGGTAAGAGACAGAAAACTCATCTTAAAAGACGACATTGTTACTACCCCTTAATTCTTGCCGTACATTCCTGATTCTGTAACCTAAAAACAGTCAGTTCATAATCAGTTACATAACTGAGTAATCTTCAAACTTTTGTGTTGATAGAAGAAGTAGGACAACTGAAGATGCACCCTATCCTACTTCTACCAATCGTTTTTGAGAATCTCAGACACAGGGCTTGTTTATTTCTTTAATGAGATGTGGCAGGTCGCTAAGGGAAGTTATGATATAGTTTGCTGAATTATGCTTTAGTTGCTCCAATGTGGCTGTGCCTGTCGGGATTCCAACGGCGACTGCTTTGAGTTCTTTGGCGCTTTGCATGTCGACAATACTGTCTCCAACAATAATGGTTTCCTGCGCCTGCACACTTAACGCTTCAAGCGCTAGTTCAAACTGTTCTGTATTTGGTTTAACGTATTTGACTTTCTCTCGGGAAACAATCGTTTTGAAAAAGTCTTCAATCTTGAAGCGTTGAAGAATGTATCTTGCGGCTTTTTCATTGTTGATGGTACATAAACCCATCTTCAGGTTCATAGCTTTTAGCTCCTTCAACGTTTCGATGACCCCCGTCTGCAAGCTGGTTGTTGAAGCAGCTTCCATCTCGTATTTTTCAGCGATATCTAAAGCTTGCTCTCGAACTGCTTCAAATACTCTTGCAGGTTTTGATTTGTCGCCGTTTTTGAAGAAAATCTCTGCTTTTCCAAGCATGTCAAATATGCTTTCGTTAACGTTTAAAACCGACGCTGGGACGCCTTTTCTCATGAGGTAGCCTCTGACTTCGCCACGCAGGGTTTTGTAGTCCAAGTTGAAGTGGGCAAGTGTCCCGTCTAAATCAAATATCACCGCTTCTACAGGCACAATTGTTGGCTCCTTGTTAATCCGAAACTGGGTAAACACTAACTCTTATGGCAATATACTTTGCGGTAAAATTTTGTTTCAGAATTTTTTCAGAAATCCATGAAGTTTGGATAATCTGGCTCGAAAAAATAAGCTATCAATCGCTTTTTGCTTTTGGGGCCGTGTAAAGAATTTGGTGCCTTGAAATGCACAAGAACCCTGTTGCTTATCAATTTGGGTTCAGGTATCTGTCCAACCTTAATCGCGTGCGGTCCGAGTTAAACAACCGCCTTCAAAAACATCAACCTCCGTCATTAAGCAACAGCGGTAAAATATTAAGTCTATTGCATCTTGCATGTAAGTTTGCGCTATGTTAATAACCATAGTAGCATATGCTTGGTTTGATGCTTATGGATTTGGATGAGTACTCAAAAGAGAAGCTTTGGCAGATGCTCGTTGAAGCTGTGCATGCTTCGGTTATGTACCCGACTCATAAGGCTTACACGCGCGGGACTATTTTGCCGCAGAAAGTCGATATCTCCCCTTCCGAGCTTGCTGAAAGGCTTGGCATGCCGCTGGGGGAAGCATCGGTGATTCTCAAAGAGTTGGCGGAAGAGCGCAAATCATCCGTTTAGATGCTTGTTCGGTTGCTCTTCTTATATGGTATGTTGCTTAAGGCGCTTGCTTGACTTGCCGTCATGTTTAAATATGCATATCGTTTTCCCTAAAAAACAGTGAAAAAAAAATGAAACGGACGTATGTAATTATCACAGCAATCGTTGTAATAGTCATCATCTTAGGCGGAGTTTTCGCCTACATATCCTACTCAGGCTCCCAAAAAACAAAGCCATCGCCGACTCCGAAGCCCACAGCAATGCCGACTGCAACCCCAACTGCTTCCCCTGCGGCAACTGCCACACCAAAACCAACAGCGACGCCGACAGCGGCACCGACCGCAAGCCCAACGCCGTCTCCATCCCCCTCGCCGTCTCCGACTCCCTCGCCATCTCCCACACCGACCCCTAGCCCAACAACGTTGACCGTGGCAACAACCACAAGCCTTTATGATACAGGACTAGAAGACCAGCCGGAAGTTTTAGCCAATGGGACTACAGTCAAAGACGACATAAAAGATACCTTCCAAGCGCAGTACCCATGGATAACAGTCAACTTTGTCGCAGTAGGAACCGGCGTTGCCATAACCGACGCAGAGTCAGGTTCAGCGGACATGTTACTAGTTCATTCTCCGTCACAGGAACTGCCGTTCTTAACCGGCGGTTACGGCGTTGACCGCAAAATAGTGGCCTATAATTTCTTCGTTATAGTTGGTCCAGCAAGCGATCCTGCACACATCAGAGGTTTAACCAATGTTACTCAAGTCATGATAGACATATACAATGCGGCTCAGATTCCAAACAGCCAGGTGCTTTGGTTCTCAAGAGATGATGCTTCTGGAACAAACACTAAAGAGATTTCTCTGTGGACTGCAGCAGGTTACAACTATACTCAGCTACTTACGCAAACCTCATGGTTCAAATCTACTGGCACAGGCATGGGACCGACCCTGCTAGCGGCCAACTATTATGGCAACATCGGCGGATACACCCTTTCAGATACGGGAACATACTACGCTTATTATGACGATGGAGACATACAACTGCAAATCCAAGTTCAAGCGCAACAATCCTTGCTAAATGTTTACAGCGCAATAATCGACAACCCGCAAAACACCAAATTGGCAAACACAAACTTTAACGCTTCAATGACTTTCGTCAACTGGCTAGTTTCAACACAAGGACAACAGACAATAGCGAACTATGGAGTTGCAAGCTATAACCAAACACTTTTCAATCCATTTGTGCCTTTGGCGAATAACCCTGCATTAAACACCACCCTATACGGTTGGGTCCAAAGCTACGCCTACATAAACTCTGTTCCCGTCATCAATGCAAACGGAACAGAATGTCCACCGCAGTATCGATACGAAGCAGGCAACCTCTATTCCTTCTCGTATGACGTGCAAATGGCCAACATGATTCCTGCTTCTTCGTTGAGTGATGCAAACTATTACTACCTTGACAGCCAAAAACCCGTAGTTGCACGACCGTTGACAAACAGTCAAGAAGACAGCAAAACATTGCAAGTCTAAGCTAGGAAAAGCTCAAATAAAATTCCCCTTATTTCTTTTGTGATAGGCATGGCTGATATTATAGTTAAAGCCTTTGAGGAAGCCCTTAAACTAATTGTAAGCGGCAACCCCGAAGTTTACGCGACAGTCTATCGGTCCATATATGTCGCCGGCTTAGGGACGCTGTTGTCATGCATCTGGAGCCTTCCAATGGCTGTCGTTTTGGGCTTATATAATTTTAGGGGAAAATGGTTTGTTAAAGGCTTCTTTAACGCGTTAATAGGCATACCCACGGTTGCCTTAGGACTGCTTTTGTTTTTGTTATTTATCAGGCAAGGAGAACTTGGTTCTTTTCACTTGCTGTTCACCTTAAATGGCATCGCAATCGGCGAAGCCATCCTGGTTACCCCCATCATAGTAAGTTTCACAGCCAATGCTCTAGGAACAGCGGACACTCAACTAAGAGACTTGGCCAAAACCCTCGGCGCATCTGGGTTTCGAACTAACCTAAAGCTTGTTCGGGAAACAATCTGGTCAATTGTGCTTTCAATAACTGCTTCTTTCAACAGGGGCTTCGGCGAGCTCGGCATTGCCACGATTGTAGGTGGAAATTTGCTCGGAGAAACAAGAGTCTTAACAACCGCCATATCCACCGAAATAGACTTCGGAAGTTTCGACGTTGCCATGGCATATGGCATATTACTGATGGCAATAGTACTCGCATTGGCATTAACCATAAGCTTAGTAGAGCGCTTAAGGAACGAGGAAGGCGAATTAAGGAAATTTATTTTGTGGCGGGGTTTAGGCGGGAACTAAAATCTTGAGTGTCCGAATGCAACTTGTAGATATCAAAAAAAACTATCGTAATCTACACGCTTTAAACTCCGTGTCGTTGGACTTGCGAGGAGATAAAATCATTGTTCTTTTGGGCGTTAATGGCGCAGGGAAAACTACGCTTATGCGGATCATGGCTGGCTTAGAGAACGCAGACTGCGGAAAAATGTGGTTCAATAATCAAGCCATTGATTGTAAAGCTTTGCGCAAAGTCTCAACGTTGGTTTTTCAGAAATCAGCAATGTTCAGCACAAACGTGTATGATAACTTGTCGTTTGGGCTTAAAATAAGGAAATTGCCCAAAGACGAGATCAAAATAAGAGTAACAGACGCTTTGCAGGCCGTAAGGCTTTCGGGTTTTGAAAAGCGCAGAGCGAAGAGGACTTCAGGCGGAGAACAGCAGAGAATCGCTTTAGCAAGAGCGTTCCTGATTGAACCCAATGTTCTACTATTGGATGAGCCAACAGCCAATTTGGACCCAAATAATGCCTTGATCATTGAAAAGGCAATAGTTAGCAGGAAGAGTGCACAGCGCATCATAGTGATGGCGACTCATGACCTGACTCAGGCAAGAAGGCTTGCCGACGAAATAGTCCATATCTACAATGGTGAAATAGTAGAAGTCGCCGAGCCACGGAACTTCTTTGAAAACCCCAAAAGCGAGATATCGCGTAAATTTGTCAACGGAGACTTAGAGTTTTAAGTTTGAGGATGCAAACGCCAAAAGAAAACTCCAAGTGTCTATAACTGTCCTGATTAGATTTATATTATCTTCTTAACATAACGATAATTAGGATGTCAATTGACAAGAAACATAAACTCTCATGCAAAGTCTGGATTGAATACAAAGACCAACCGTTGATAGGCAAAGGCGGCGCGGAAATTTTAGAAGCTGTTAACAAGGAAAGCTCCATTTCGAAAGCTGCAGAAACCTTAGGAATGTCCTATCGTTACGTATGGAATTATCTGCAGGATATTCACAAGACGCTTGAGCAGCCGATTGTTGAAACTTACAAGGGAGGAAAAGCTGGAGGCGGCGGCGCGAAGCTGACGGATTTAGGTCGGAACTTGTTGATGGAATACAAACAGGTTGAGAGCTACTTTGGGAATGTTTTGTCTAATTCGGGAAGTTTGGAGGTGAAAGCTTTGAAGTTAAGTGCAAGGAACCGTTTTAAAGGTAAAGTTGTGGCTGTCGAAAAAGGCGTTATTACCGCTAAAGTGAAGGTTGAAGTCAAAATGCCCGTAACAGTTACCGCCGTCATAACTAAGGACGCTGTCGAGGACTTAGACATTAAGGTAGGCGACGAAGTGGAAGCCATCGTGAAGTCAACAGAAGTAATGATCGCCAAATGATTTCCTAAAAATTTTCAATTCTTTTTTAAAAAAAGTTGCCTCAAGCACTATTTTGACACAGAGAAAATTGTAAGCGAATAAGTTTTTGGAAAGGCTGAAAATGGGGCGGGGTAGAGTTTTTTTACTCTACCACGTATCGGTAGGTTATGTGTTCGCCCGCCGTAGTGCTTCTTCTAGTGATTTTGAGGATATCTCCTGGCTTTGCACCTATCGCTTTGACAGCTGGATCGCCTGACTTAATCTGAGGCATCTGGTAAGGTTTAACTTTGTATTGGGTGAGAAGCTGAGTCTTTTCTTTTTCACTTAGGATTTCATGCAGTGGGACAAGGGCATGTTCGAAAATGTCAAAGACTGGGAAAGATTTGGGCAGCAGTTCAACCGCTTTCTTTTTTGCGCCAAGCTTCACTGCGTGGGTATACCGTCCTTCAGTGACGACTATTGCGCGGTCAATTTCTTTTTCTTTCATAACTTTATACAGGGTGTTCATTGCGGCTATGCCTACTGTTGCTTCGCCCAAGATGCACCAGATTAAAGCTTTTTCTTTGTCCTGCGGAATATCGATTACATAGGCTATTGCGCCTTCATACTTACCTGCTTCTTTTTCAATAAGCTTATATTTTCGAAGTTTAATCAGGACTTCAGCCTTACGCTCTTCAATTGATTCAAGTTTAGTTGCCAAACTATAAACCTCAAAGATTGGGAATACGGCAAACCATAACTTACTTTAACCCTTAAACTTTTCCCTCAATGCACAAAATCACGAGCGCTTTTTTAGCAATTCTTTTGAAATCCTGCCGTCATGCCCCTAAAAAAACCGAGCCAAAAACTGCCGCATTGGCACTTGACCTAACCAGGCAACACCGTTACGAACCCGCCCATGTAGCCAATTTGATCTGGTTGGCCGTCGCTGCCCGTGGTCATAGCCCAGCCTCCAGCATCCGTGTCGCAAGGGTAAGTGCAGTACCAGCGGTAAACCCCGGCAGTGGCTTCGGCAAACTGGAAATTGGAAACTGTGGGGGACCCAGTGACGTTGCTTGGCGGTATCGCAAAATTCACGCCCAAGCTTGGGCTTGTAAAAGAATGTTCTCCGTTATCATAGTTTACAACTGTAAGATTGACTTCTTGATTTACATAGATAGTGAAGTTGCATGGAGTAAAGGCGTCGTGAAGTTGACCATCGGGACCGAGTTTAACGTCGCTTTGAACCACCAACGTTATGTCCGCCTTCTCGCTGGGGGCACCTTTGCTGGCAGCTGTTGCCGACTTCAAATTATACCCTATAATTGCCCCGAGCACACCTACGGCTAGTAAAACAACAATGACAGCGGCTATTGCGAGAAATCTAGGAAAATCACTGCTCATTTTTTACCGCCTTAGACAGGGGCGCGGCAACCCAATAATGTCTTTCGCGGTTTAAATAGATGATTGATTTTCGATGAATCTTTCAAAATTGTCAGTTTAACCTCTGACCAGCCTGTAGCCTATTTTTGGTCCCATGCCGTAGCTGTAGGCTAGTTGGATTATCATTATTCCCATAGTGTCAAGGTACCTTGCGGCTTTGAGCGGTCCGCAGTCCACGGGGTCAAACCCGATGTCCCGAGTTAGTTGAGCGACTGTCTGTTTGGCTTTCGCGTCGTCTCCAGCAATAAAGGCCGTCAACTGCTCGTTGCCTACCATGCCTGTGCTTTGGTTGCGGGCGAAAACCGTGTTAAACGCTTTGACAACCCGTGCTTTAGGCAGTTTTTTCTGGTTTTCTTCCGCGGTGGATGTTGTGCAGCTTATTCCCAGGTCGCTGTTTGGTCCTACAGCGTTCGTGGCGTCGATGACGACTTTTCCGTCTGCGAAAAGCTTGATTTCTTTTACTGCCTCATCGATTGTTTCATGTGGCACCGCTAAAATTATTATTTCGCCCCATTTTGCCGCTTCAGCAACCGGCTCTGTGGGGTCCCGGTGACCAAATTTCACTTCATGTTTGCCGCTTAAACCTTTACCTAATGCGCTACCTACGTTGCCTTTTCCGATAATTGCAATTTTCAAATGTTTTGCCTCAAATTATTGGATTCGTCAGAGGCTCTTTAAAAGTTGTGACTACATAGCGTCTACAACAACCGCTTCTATGAGAAACCGAGGGGTTAAAACTCACGATTCGGATCGGGTTTGTAGGAGTTATCCAGCGGAGTAGGGTTTTCCGCCAACTGTGTTTGAGCGGTCGATGCTGTTCAGATTGGAGTTCTGAAGGATCAGGTTGTAGGTGTTGCCGCTGACTTCATTGTTTCTAAACACGTTGTAGGTTGAGTTCACCAGAAGAACCCCGATGTAGTTGCCGGTGACTAAGTTGCCGGTTACTGTGGAGTTATGGGCGTTTTCAAGCAGAATTCCAGTGCCCAAGGTTGATGAGGGGTAAGGGTTTTTTTCCAACGTGAACCCTGTCACGGTCACGTTGTCAATTGCAATTGTCAGGGCGGTTCCGTTATCGACGCCGTTTATTATTGTTGTCTGGTTGTTTTGGCTGGTCAACGTCAGGGGCTTGTTGACTGCGACGTTTTCTTGATACGTTCCAGCCTTAACTAGCAAGGTGCTGCCTTGGTAAGTTGCGAAGGAGGACACTGCGTCTTGGATTGTGTGGTACCCTAAACTGTTGTTCAAATCTATGACCTGGTAATTTACGCCATTTTCAAAGTCCTGCGGCCAATACATGATTTTTTTGTATTCGCATTTAATCGCGCCTTGGAATTTGGGGTCGCTGAAAACGATGTCTAAGCCTGACTTACACTGGCTGAGAAGGTTTTTGACATTGACGTAAAGTTGCTCCGTCCAACTTGTGGCATTGTGATATTGCCAAACTGAATCGTCTTGGCTGCGGAATCCGAAACCGTAATCTTGCGGAAGCACAACTGCGGTGTCTGCTTTGAGGCTACCATGTTTCGCGGGGTTCTGCTGCACATAGTTCCAAAACTCCTGCAGTTTCGTTAAGTATGAGCCGTTCAGTGTGGTGCCGGCGTAGTTTTGGGATGAGTCGTAGATAGCTATGTACGACGCGCCGCAGTTGTAAGCTAAAACCATGTCGCCGTACATCTGCGAGGGCGGCTCCAAGTAGGTTCCTCCATTCATCGTACCATTGTATGTCCAGGTTATGATGGCGCCCCAGCTTTGGTTTCGAGCTTCTGCCGCGCCCCTGACAAGGCTGATCTGCATTGGTCTGCTGTTGTTCCAGCCGAACTGCGCCAGAACCGTGTTGTACCCGAGATCGTAATCGAACCAGTATAAACCATAGTCTGAAGTGAAGAGGGAAGAATTTGCGCTTCTAAAGAAACTTGAAGTCGCCGTTAACCCGCCGCCGTTGCCGTGGGTCCAAAGCCAAAAGAAGTAGTTGTAATAGTCCAAGTAGCTTTTTGCTGGACTGGTCGGAGTTATGACTGGGTTTTTTATGATTTGGGTTGTGTCCAATTGGCTTCCTGCCGGTTCATCATAGTAGTAGACGCCTAGCAAATGGCTTCCGTACCGTCCTTGAGCCGCAGTGAACCATTCGGAGGGAACATAGCCTGTGTCGTTAAGAAAGATCTGTTCGTAAAACTCGGGCATAAAGTACAGTCCAGCGGAGTAGGCGTAGTTGCACACCTCATTAAGCGCCGTCTGGTTTTTTATGACTTGTGGCGACGCGATAATGTACAGGTTGGTGTAATTTTTAACTTGGTTAATCAGGGCTTCGCATTCGGCAACCGTGGCGTTCCATCCTGTTTCAATTCCCACATAGAACAGCTTGGATGACCTATTGTTTTGTTTTGCGGGCGCGAGAAGGTCTGAAGCCACAAAAAAAGACACAACTATTATCGCTATAAGAACCGTAGCAACCCAGATTTTCCTCTGCCTCACGAAGTTTGCGTCACCTAAATTACTAGCCATTCCCATGCACTTATTTAATTCTATTTTAGTTGCATAGTCATCTCAGTAGCAGACAAAGTGCCGTATACAGAATACTGTAAAATCTAACCTGGACCTGTGTTCTTATCCTTGATGAGGTACAGAAACATAAAGATCATGCTTAAAATAAAAGTGATAGCTCCCAATCCGGTAAACGTGAAAAACGGCACAAAGTTAAGGAATAAGCTGTTCAATGGAACCTGATCGATGACTATTCTCGCAACGATGTACAGCCAAAAAAGAAAACTGTACAGCCACAGGGTCAAGAACAACGCTTTCTTTTTTCTAATAATCTATCCTCCAAACGTTCGAAGCTGGTTGGGTTTCCAGACTACAAGCTCTTTAGTCACCGTTCGCGTAATCTGCTTGTCGTCGACAGACGCTAAGAGTTGCTGAATTATTTTTCGATGAACCTCAACGGGTAAGTCGCTGCTCGAAGTTGGAACTCTTTGCATAAATCTTTCGATTAAGTCGCTGATCTTAGTCGTGATAACCTCGTTGCTTACTACTATGAGTTTGCTTGGGGGCAGTTTTGCCTTGGCGTCGGCTTCGTTTTGCCATCTTCGCGCATGACGCTGCATCGGGTATCCTGCGTCCGCCCTTAACTTGGCATATTGGATCCAAATCTCCGGGTGTGCTGGGGACGCGGCATCTCCGGAAATGTTTGGCGTGCTGTCCCATCCGCTGGGTCTGTTGCCTAGCAAAGTGGCGACTTTCTTGTTTGTCACGCGACCCATCTCCCGCAGAACGCTCAACCAATCGGGTAGCAAATGGAAAACGTGAATTATTATGGAGCCGTCAAACGCTCCGTCCCTGAAGGGCATGTGGCAGGCATCAGCTAAAATGAGGTTGTGGAGACCCTTTTGTTTGGCTTTCAAAATCATTTTACGCGACAAATCAACCCCGACAATGTCAAACCCGCATTCTGAAAGGGGCTTTGCGAACCTGCCTGTGCCTACGCCGACATCAAGTAATGTGTGGCAATCTTTTAGTTCGCTTGAAAGCGCCTTGAGCTCAATCTCGGTGGCTGCGCCTCTTGTTTCGTCGTAGATTTCAGAAATGCCGTCAAATTCTTCGCCGATAGTCATACCCATCGCCATCACGCATTAAGAGTCAATTTGGGCTTTCGCTAATAAGGCGTTCTTTCAAACTTGCCCCTTATCGATGGGCAGCACCCTGAAAAGGTTTACCGCACGATTCATGCCGCTGTTTATCGTGAACTTATCTCTTTTTATCTTAGCGCCGTCTTGAATTACTTGGGGCTCCACTTTGAATTTGAGAGAAGTGTTTTCAGAGGCTTTCACACCTGTTCCACCATACAGCTTTGACCTGACCATGCAAAAACCCGCTGGATGGTGGTGGTCAACCCTCGACGAAACATGCAATGACGGAACCTGCTGGACCCTCACGCGATTCAACGGCGAACTTTTGGGTCTAAAACTGCGGTCAACAGGAACCGTGCGGAAACCCAAAATACAATGCACCATGTACTCCAAAACCAACTTTGACGCCTCAGAAAAGCAAGCTGCAACGCGGATGCTGAAGCGAGCGTTGAAAACTGAAGAAGACCTTAAAGAATTCTATGCGCTTGGTGCCAAAGACGACATTTTGCGCGATGCCGTTAAGGACTTGTTTGGGATGCACACGGTTGGTTGGCCCGAGTTGTTTCCCGCCTTGATTTTGGCTGTCACCCTCCAAATGGCGCCCATGAAGCGAAGCAACCAAATGATGGAGGCGTTGATTGCCGAGTTCGGCGACCAAGCCAGCTTCGACGGAAAAACCATGCGTTACTGGCCCTCAACCAAAACAATCGCAGCCTTGTCGGTTGAGGAGCTTATGGCGAAGGCTAACCTCGGGTACCGGGCCAAAAACCTCAAGGCAATAGCGGCGGCATTGAACCAAGGCTTCCCCAGCATGGATGACCTCTGGACCATGGCTCCTGAAGAGGCAAACAAAAAACTTCGGACCCTACGGGGAATCGGCGAGTACTCAGCTGAACTGGTGATGCCGCGGATGGGTTTTCCCCTTGATGTTTGGAGCGTGAAAATCTTCAATGTTCTGTTTCGCGGCGAGGAACTTGGCAATCCTAGGGATGCCATATCTGCTCTCAAGAAGGTTGCTGAGGCGCGATGGGGCGGTTGGAGAGGTCTGGCTTTTGTCTACGTTCTAAACGACTTACCTAAGCTCTCTAAGAGGTTGGGCGTTAACTTCACCAAGTTTTGAATTATTTTGAAATTGAAAGCTTCAATTCGCGGAGTGGCTTGTTGGCTTGAAATCCCTAAGATGTTCGGGACAACGTCTATGTGACAAACTTGCCTATGTATTATAGAGGTGAAAAGTATGAGTCAAAATCAAATGTTCTGTTATCAATGTGAACAAACAGCCAAAGGACAAGGCTGTACTGTGGCAGGCGTCTGCGGAAAAACCGCCGATGTATCTGCACTTCAAGACCTGCTTGTTTACATGCTACGAGGACTCGGGCAACTATCAACCGATGCAAAAAAAGCGGGAGTAAAAGATGAAAACATCGACCTGTTTACATGCGAAGCCCTGTTTTCTACTTTGACAAACGTCAACTTTGACCCAGAGGCAATCGCTGAGTACATCAGAAATACAGCTGTTTACCAAGAACAGCTGCGCAACAGGCTACATGCAGCAAAGGCCACCGTGGATTCAGCCTTCAACCTGAAGCTGGAAAAGACCACAGTCGGCCTAGTTCAGCAGGGGAAACATTACGGCATAAACTCCGACTCAACCGTTGACCCTGACCTGCATTCGCTCTGGTGGCTGCTAACTTACGGGTTAAAAGGAGTCGCTGCCTACACGTACCATGCCGCACTTCTAGGCAAGAAAGACGCTAGAGTTTTCGATTTTATAAATCAGGGACTCGCAGCTCCACTTGACAAATCGCTCGACGCCAATGAGTTTGTGAGATTAGTTTTCAAATGCGGAGAAATCAACGTTCGCGCGATGGAGTTGCTGGACGCTGGAAACACTGAAACGTACGGTCATCCTACTCCGACGCGGGTGCCTCTGGGACATAAGAAGGGCAAAGCAATACTTGTCTCGGGGCATGACCTAATCGAATTAGAGGCGATTCTAAATCAAAGTGAAGGCAAAGGCATCACCGTTTACACTCACGGCGAAATGCTGCCCACTCACGGCTACCCCGCGCTCAAGAAGTATTCGCATTTGTACGGTCACTATGGAACAGCGTGGCAGAACCAGCAGAAAGAGTTCGCTCAATTCCCAGGCGCCATATTGATGACAACTAACTGCATCCAAAGACCTATCGAAAGCTACAGAGAAAACATTTTCACTTCGGGGCCCGTCGGCTACGCGGGCGTTCCACACATCAGTGGAAGAGACTTCTCGCCAGTTATCCAGAAAGCCCTTGAAATGCCCGGCTTCCAGGAAGACGCCAAAGGAAAAACCGTTCTGGTTGGTTTCGGCAGGAACGCAGTGCTAAGTGTGGCAGACAAGGTTATCGCGTCAGTTAAGAGTGGGCACATCAAACGCTTCATTTTGGTCGGCGGATGCGACGGAGCAAAACCAGGCAGAAGTTACTACACGGAATTCGTGGAAAAAGCACCCAGAAACACAATTATCCTGACGCTGGCATGCGGTAAATTCCGCTTCTTCGACAAGGAACTTGGCGCCATCGACGACATCCCACGGTTGCTTGACATCGGGCAATGCAACGACGCTTACTCAGCCGTTAAGATAGCGCAGGCGTTAGAAGATGCTTTCGGAGTGTCAATCAACGAGTTGCCGCTGTCGTTTGTGCTGTCATGGTATGAGCAGAAAGCAGTAGCCATTCTGCTGTCGTTGCTGTACCTCGGTATAAAAGACATCCGCATTGGACCAAGTCTACCCGCCTTCATAACACCAGGCATACTCAACGTGCTGGTCGAAAAATTCAACATCATGCCAATAAAGACCCCCGACGAAGACCTCAAAGAAATCATGAAATAAACTCAAACCTCTCCTTTCCTTTTTTTGTGAAAACGTCTTGCGCAAAACCCATTTTTTGTAATTCTACCCTAAACTATCAATACGTAAATAGGATCCAAGCCTTAAGCTGATGGTAGAGAAAACTTTAGTGGACACCGCAATCTAAAAAAGGGAGTACGCATGAAACATCGACACTATGAACCTTGTAGGAGAAACTAGTTCTTGACTGTTTACTTGTCCAGCATAGTTGGGAGCGCAAGCATAGGCGTATACACACTGGCAACCGAAAGCATAGTGTTGATTCCGAGAATGGTGCCTCTGGAAAAAGCCCAAGAAATCGCTGATTGGCTAAAGACCAAACTTATCTACACATCTATCGGCGGCTCAGTTCTGGGAGGAGCATTGGCATGTGCAAACTCTAATGGGATGTTGCTTCCAAACTACGTCCGTGAAGAAGAACTAACCCAAATCAAAGCAGTCTTTGAAGGAAACCTCACAATTATGGAAACAAAAAAAACCGCTTACGGCAACTTGGTCCTCGCTAGCGACAAGGGCGCGGTTGTTGACCCACGTTTGAAGGCTCCTGACATTAAAAAGATCAGAGAAGCCCTCGACGTAGAAGTGGTGCCTACAGAAATAGCTGGGCTACCGTATGTGGGCTCGTTGGCTGTGGCAACCAACAAGGGAGTTCTGGCTCATCCTCTGATGAAGGATCAAGAGCGAAAGATTTTGGAGGACGTTTTCAAAGTTCCCGTTGACGTAGGCACAGTTAACTGTGGCGTTCCATATGTTGGAACAGGCCTGATTGCTAACTCGAACGCCTCCGTAGCTGGCTCCATGACGACTGGACCTGAAATGTTCATAATTGAGCATGCTTTAGGAACTTTGTAATCAGGTATCCTTTTTGTTTTCAATGGAAAATTGGTTTTCATCTCAAGATTAATCAAGCTGCCGTCCGGTTGCTTAAGAGTTGAAAACAACTTCATCTGTAACAATGTACGCTCTTGTTTCCTTCGAGGGTCCTTGCTCAATGATTAAATCGCCTAACTGTGGAAAAGAACTATCCAAACTTAGAAAACCATAGAAAACAATGCGTTCCATTTAGGGTGTTACGATACGATAATTGCGGAAGATCTTCCATAAACAGTTACTGAACAAACATGGCACGATTAGTTTAACACCGGGTTGAAAGAGGTGTAGTTTAGTCCTCCGTTTTTCGGTGAATATGTTTATTATTGGGATTGCTGTGGTTGTTGTGCGGAAAGATGAAAAATGAAGGCTTTCAAAGTTACCGGCGAAATCAGCAAGCCGAGGTTAAAGACACCGTTCGCCAGAGAACTATTGGCTGACAAAAGCGAGCATGCGGTAGAGAAGGTTTATGCTGAAATAGGCAGTAGGCACCGGGTTAAGCGATGCCACATCAAAATCATCGATGTGAAAGAAATTTCTGCTGACCAAATTGAAAATCCAATACTTAAGAAAATAGTTGCGGAGCAATAAGGAGAATAAACCCTTGGCGCAACCGAACAAATCCGAAGAAGAGCTAAGGCGACTCAGCGTGGAGATGCGGTATTTGGAGCAGACAGCGGAAACCCTGCAACAACGCATTAGCATGGTGAACGCCGCCATTTCAGACTTGACTTACGCAAACATGACTCTTGACGGAATAGCGAAAGAAAAAGAAAATGCTGAACTTCTGGTTCCCATTGGCGGAAGCGCATACGTTAAAGCAAAGCTTGCCGACACCAACATGATCATCTTGGGAATGGGCGCAGGCGTTTCTGTGGAGAAAACGTTGGCTGAAGCGAAAGTAACGCTTAAAGAAAGGTTAGATGAACTGGAGAAAACCATGAATGCGGCTCAGCAGCAGTTCAGTCAGGTGGCTGAAAGGATAAACTCGGGCAGAAGCAGGCTTGAAACTTTGCTTTCAGCAGGCAGAGAAGGGAAACCTTGAAGCGATGTTTGAGAAGCTAAAATCGGGTTTTAAGGGCTTAGTCAACAAAATTACTACAGCCGAGTTCAAACCTGAAAATCTGTCTCCTATTTTATCGGATTTCAAAATGAGCCTCGTCCAGAACGATGTCGCTTTTCCAGTAGCGGATAAAATCAGCGATGACCTTGAAAAACGTCTTGTAGGCGTCCAAGTTAAACGGTTAGATGACAAGAAAAAAGTCGTTGAGGAGAATCTCAGGCAGGTCCTTTTAGAAGTTATGCTGACTAACGTCAGGGTTGACTTGCTTAAGTTGGCTGATGAGAAACGGAAGAAGAATGAGCCGTTTGTTTTGATGTTTGTCGGAATCAACGGGACGGGAAAAACCACTACCGTAGCGAAGGTGGCGCAGTTTTTCGGTGACAAACGTTATTCGGTAGTGCTTGCTGGCGCTGACACTTACCGGGCTGGCTCGATCGAGCAGCTAGAGGAGCACGCCAAACGTTTAGGCTTACGAATCATCAAGAGCAACTATGGCGGCGACCCAGCGGCAGTCGCTTACGACACAGTTAACTACGCGAAGGCTCATGGGACCAACATTGTTTTAATTGACACGGCGGGCAGAATGCAGACTAACCAAAACCTGATGAACGAGCTTATCAAAGTGAAACGTGTCGTTGAACCCGACTTGACGATTTTAACCGTGGATTCCCTGATCGGCAACGACGCGGTTATGCAAGCGGAAGAATTCAACAAGGCAGTCGGTATAGACGCAACGATTTTAACGAAAGTTGACGCAGACGTGAAAGGTGGCTCAGCGTTAAGCGTAACATATGTGACTCAGAAACCCATTCTCTTCATCGGGGTAGGTCAAACCTACAAGGATTTGGAGCTGTTTAATCCAGAAAAATTCGTCAACATGGTGCTGCGTTAGGGTTTTTCAAGGTCTGTTAGTTCGAAGAGGATTTTGCTTGGGTAAATCTAGTAAACTCTGATGAGTCTTCGATGTTTTGGTCTATGTCAACCGCTTCAAAAAAATTCACGAAGTTCCCCTCAACGGCTTCGAGGTTCTTCGATGTGTACACTCTCAGATTCATCAGATAATCCTTTTCGGACGTCAAGTTCACCGTGGAAACCATTTTTGGCGCCTCAACCGCAAACATCAAGTTGGTCAAAACGTCAAAAACGGCAATTTTGCTACACTTTCGTTTAGTTTTTGCGACGATGAGCCTTTTGTCAAAAATTCTACAGTTCCCAGTCGCTTTCAATATCCAAAGAAGCCGTCATAAACTCACATTGAAAATAGACGCTTCCGCCTTAGAGAACTCGGTTGCAGAAGATGGCTCTATATAGTTTGCATAGATTATTTGTGAAACTATTAAGAGCCTAAAAAGAGATTGTTTCTTTTGCCGAGAATAGCGCAGAGCTTATTAGAAAAGTAGGTTCAGCGAATCGACGTTTAACAGGCATCCCAACGTAAATCCCCAGTGTTGGATTCCCAAGTCTTGCCCACCGCTTGTTAAACGTTTGATTCGCTGACAAATTCGTCTTCTTGGCGGATATCTTTTTTTTTTAACTCTGTTGCTGTCTATCAGTTTTTTTCCAGTTAGCAGGGTCACGCAAATTTTGAACTGGCGAATCAGAGGCGTACCCTTGAGATGCCAAAATTTTCTGCTTGTAGTTTTTCTCTGATTCTTTAGCTTTGCCTTCTTTAGCACTAAGCTCGACACTTCCTTCAAGCTTTCGTATTGTTCTGCCGATTCTGCGTTGACCTCTCGTTTCCGTGCATCTGCCCATTTTTAGTCAAAGGTAATTAAACGTTAAACTTAAAAAACCCTTCTAACTACTATTTTTGTGGTAATTTTTTTATGAAGGCAAAAGTTAGAATTATAAAACAAAAAGTAGTTATTCCAGCTTCTCCCAAAGAAGTTTACGACGCCTACGTTGACCCAAAGAAACACAGCAAATTTACAGGAAGTAAAGCCACAGGAAAAGCGGTGGTCGGCGGCAAATTCACGGCTTGGGAGGGGTCCATTTATGGGACGTACCTCGAGCTTGAGGACGGAAAACGTGTAGTTCAAGAATGGTTTAATACTGATATGAGTTATGGCCCTTCAAGGTTAGAGTTATGTTTCAATAAGGTGCCTGAGGGAACGGAGCTCGTCATGGTACATTCAGATGTTCCAGAGGAAAAAGCGGACGAAACGGCAGAGGGCTGGATAGAGTGGTATTGGAACCCGCTGAAAGAATACTTTGGGAAGAAGTCCAAAACCTGAAGAAAAAACCTTCGCGTTGCGAACGGTAGATGCTTGCCCCTTGGCTTAGGCTGAAGCCGAACAGCAAGCGACAGAAACGACAATGAGCGTGGGTCGCTCGAAACAGCTTTTAAGCAAGGACATGTAACAGATAAGTTGGTGCTTCCGTGACTAAAGCATTGTACCTCGTTGACAGCTACCTCAAAGCAACCGACGCTTACGTGATTTCAGTCAAAGACGACAAATTCGTGGTCTTAGACAAAACGATTTTTTACCCGAACGGGGGCGGACAGCCGTTTGACACTGGGAAAATCGTGAGGGACGGCGAAGATTTTGGCGTGGTTTACGTTGGCAAGTTTTCAGGGGAAATCTCTCATGAAGTTGACCATGCGGGTCTGCAGCCGGGAGACATGGTTCACCTGATTTTGAACTGGGAAAGAAGATACAAGCTTATGCGGAGCCACACCGCCGCCCACGTTGTCGCCTCACTGCTTAATCAGGGGACGGGTGCGCTTATCACGGGCAACCAGCTTGATGTAGACCATATTCGCTTTGATTTTAATTTGGAAAAGTTTGACCGCGAAATCTTAGAGGCGTACCTGGAGAAGGCAAATAGGCTTTTTGGAGCGGATGTGCCGGTGAAATGGTATGAGTTGCCCAGGGAAGAAGCAATGAAGATTCCAGGCGTGGTCAAAATGGCTGGCGCATTCCCGCCTGATCTGCCAATACTGAGAATCGTTGAAGTCGTCGGCGTTGACAAGCAGGCGGATGGAGGCACGCATGTCAGGAACCTGCGCGAAGTGGGACAAGTTAAGCTTTTGAAAACGGAGAACAAAGGCAAGAGCAATAGGCGCATCTACTTTAAGCTAAATTAAAAAAAAGAAAAATGAAGTAGGCCTTGTCGGCTAAGGTGAAACTTCATCTAGCCTTTTGTTTGCGGTTCGTGGTCCAAGCTGTGCAATGCCTGCTGAGATTATTTGGAACAAAGCAATTATGAGGAACAATGCAAGTATAGATTGTCCCGAAGCCAACAATGCTCCAACTATTATGAGCCCTATTCCTCCGCCTATGTGTCCCAGTCCATCTGCCATTGCAAAACCGGTTGCTCTGGCGCGGGTTGGGAAGCTTTCAGATACCCAAGTGTAGGTTATGGGCACCCAAATGTTTGTTCCCGTGAAGAGCACAACGGCGCCAATGACGGCCAGCGGGAAATCGTTGACGCCGAAAGCGATGGCTACTCCGCCGATTAACGTTAATCCGGCTGAGATGGGCAGCCAGAGTTTCCGCTCCATTTTGTCTCCTAAGAAGGAGGCGATTATTCCTGCAGCTATGAATCCGAGAATGCCTATGGAAACGACTATGCCGTTTTCAGGCGAATTGTAGCCGACTCCTGCTAGGAGTGAGGAGAGTCCTGCCGCGGTTATGTAGACGGTCATGTAGCCGAAGAACCAGACAAGGAGCAGAAGGATGGTTCGGTTCCGATACATCGCATTCTTCATAATTTCAATGTATGGAATCGGCTGGGGCTTCTGGAGAACGGGGATGGCGTCGGGTAACGGTGGAAGCTCTTCCATGCGTTCCAATGCACGCGTTTCCATTTCTGAAACTATCCGTTCAGCTTCTTTGGGGCGCCCATGCGTCATAAGCCAACGAGTGGATTCAGGTAGCCCTATCCTAAGCAGCACGCCCATAAACGCAAGGATGCCGCCTATTCCATACATGAGTCGCCATCCATTAGTCGCCAAGAATGTGCCTGTATTGGCAAGTGCAAAAGGCAAGCCGTTGGGAAATGTTGTAGCCGGGGTCGTAAGTATCAGCCCGAGCCAAACGCCTAGGATTGTTCCGATTCCTGCAAGAATAAACAGCAAAGACGTGTATTTTGCCCTGCCGTTTTTCGGAGCCACCTCATTAATGTACGAGTTGACGATGGCTAAGTCAGCTCCAACTCCTATGCCCGTAACAAACCTTGCCAAGGCAAACTCCGTATAATTGCCGACAAGCGCGTTGAAAATCGAACCTATTCCCGTTATCAAGAGAGTGAAAATAAGCATGTCTCTTCTTCCAAACCTGTCTGAAAGCGGACTAAGTAACAATGCACCGATAACGTACCCGATGAGGTTTAGGAGCACAACGAATCCTTCATCGCTGACTATTGTCGAGGAAGACGCCTGTGGCAGAAGAACTGAAGCGGTTTGAAGGAAGGATACGTTAATGTTGAATATGTCAAAAAAGATGAAGATGTATCCTAATCCTAGGATGCCTATGAAAAGGTAGGAAAGCGCCCAAATCGGGATCCTGTCTTGGCGTGCGATTATTTTTGCGCCTTCATTTTCTTCCTGAGTTGGAGCACCTGGTAGCGCGTCAGCCAATTAAGCGTGCCTCCAAAAATGAATAAGTGGGGATCTCTGAGGTAATGCACAAAGTTGGCTTAGGCAAGCGCAAATCTGAAAGTACTTTTTATGTAGCATAACCTCACGTGTATTGTTGGGGTTAATATAAAAAACTAACCCCTGCCAAGATAGCGCTTTTATATATTTTGTGGCAGATTACGTTATGGTGAAACCTCGTCCAGTCTCTTGTTTGCGGTCCTGGGTCCGAACTGCGCGATTATTGCCGATATCACCTGGAACATCGCGATAATGATGAATAGTACAAGTATCGATTCGACCGAGCCCGATTTCATTATTGATAGAAGTGCCCCGACAATTATTAGTCCTATGCCGCCGCCTAAGTGTCCGAGTCCATCCGCCACTGCAAATCCAGTGGCCCTTGCACGCGTTGGATAGCTCTCTGTGACCCAAGTGTAGGTTATGGGAACAAAGAAGTCCATGCCTATGAAGATGAAGAGTGCGCCTATGGCTGCAAGCCCTAAATTGCTGATACCGAAAGCTATGAGTATACCGCCCACAAACGTGATGCCTGCGGAGATAGGTAGCCAAAGCTTGCGCTCTTTTTTGTCTCCTAAGAAGAATGCCATTACGCCTGCAACGACGAATCCAAAAATGCCTAAGGCAACAACCATTCCGTTTTCTGGAAAAGCGAACCCTGCGCCCGCAAGAATTGTTGACAGCCCAGCAGCGTTGATGTAGACAGTCATGTAGCCGAAGAACCACACAAAGAAGAGAAGGACAGTTCTGTTTCTGTAAAGCTTATTCGTGAATATTTCCCTGTAAGGAACTGGCTGTGGCTTTTGAATTATTGGAATCGAATCGGGTAAGGCTGGAAGCTCTTCCATGGACTCCAAGGCGCGGGTTTCCATTTCCGTCACAATTCTGTCGGCTTCTTTGGGACGCCCGTGAGTAATGAGCCAACGAGTGGATTCAGGCAACCCGAATCTGAGCAACACACCCACAAGCGCAAGGATGCCCCCTATTGCATACATTACTCGCCATCCGTTCGAAGCCAAGAATGTTCCAGCGTTCGCAAGCGCGAATGGAAGACCATTTGGAAAGGCGGTGGCTGGAGTGGTCAATATTAGGCCGACCCATACGGCGAGAACGGTTCCGATTCCTGCGAGAACGAACAAAAAAGAGGTGTATTTTGCTCTACCGTTTTTGGGAGCGACTTCATTGACGTATGAGTTGACGATGGCAAGGTCGGCGCCAACACCAATGCCTGTGATGAACCTTGCAGCGGCGAATTCCCAGTAATTTGTGACGACTGCATTAAAAATTGAGCCGATTCCCGTTATCAAGAGAGTTACAATTAACATTTCTCTTCTCCCGAACCTGTCTGAGAATGGGCTGAGCGCCAAGGCGCCAATAACATAGCCGATCAGGTTCAAAAGGACAACGAGTCCTTCTAGGCTCGTTATCGTTGCTGAAGTGGGAGATGTCGCCCAGCCGAGCGTCAACGCGGTCTGAATAAAAGAAACATTAATGTTGAAAATATCAAAGAAGATAAAGATGTACCCGATTCCCAGAATACCCAAGAACAGGTAAGAGAGCGACCAAATGGGAATCCTGTCTTGGCGTGCGATTATTTTTGCGCCGTCTATTTCCTCTTGAGTCGGCGCGTTAGGCAGTGCATCAGTCAATTAAGTCATACCTCCACATAAAGCAGTTAGAGAAATCTTCGTTGAAAATGATGGAAAACTAAGCTGAAAGCCATAGATATCCCTGCTTCGATACTCAAATCTATACAACATAGTTTCGTTAATACTGTATTAATCAATATATAAAATTAACCCATATGCACATGCAAGAAAAACTCGAAGGAGGGGCCTTCAGAGAAGCGCTTTCAGAAAATGCTTATGGACTTATGGCTGTTAATGTGCTAATGTTTTGTGATTGGTTTTAACAATTAAAACTGGATTTTCTAATCCATAGAAGTATTTCTTTTCAAATCCAGCCTTTTCTGCGGAAGACCACGATAAGCGCCGTTGCAACGCCGATCATTACGGCAATCATGACGTAGAACCCGTAGTTGTAGTTGGACCCTGGTACTGAGAATCCGCGTCCAAAGTTTGTTCCGTAAATGCCCGCAATCAACGTAAGAGGCAGGAAAATAGCTGAAATAATTGTGAGCACCCTGATTATGTTGTTGGTCGTTAAGGTTTGGGCGTTGATGATGAGCTCGACGATGTCTTGGATTTCTTCCCGGTGCGTATCAACTACATCGATTAATGATATTGTCCTGTCATAAAGATCTTCAAAACGCGGCAGCGTGGAGCTTGAAACAATAGCGAATTCGCCCCTTGCGGTTCTTGCTACAACTTCACGGAGAGGTCCTATCGCCTGCCTAAGAGCCAAAACTTGCTCCCTTGACCTGGCAACTTCTAAACCTAAGTTCCTGTTTGACTCCTTCGGCGGCTGTCTGAAGCCTTTTGCAGCTTCTTGGCTTAAAAACTGAAGCCTTTCGTGAACCATGTCAGAAACTATGAAGCATTCGTTCAGAATTAGATCCAATATGATGTACAGCAGGATGTCGGTGGATGGCATAAGTGAAAGAGCAAAATAGCCATGGGTGCTGATTTTCTTGAAGATCTCGCAGGTGATGTCTGAATGACCTTTGTGAACGGAAACCATCCATCTGTCGCTTATGGTCAAGGCAATCCATTTTGTTCTTGCCGCAGGTATAAACTCGGCGCTGCTCGGATAACTCACAAAACAGGAAACGCGATTCTCAACTTCTTCAATCCTCGACCGTCGCCCATGGTCGTCAAATTCCTTCACATTGAAATCAACTAATTCGAAATAGCTTGTTAGCTTCGCCACTTCTTCTTCAGAAGGGTCTTCGGCGTCAACCCACAGGATTGAATCCTCATCGATTTTGTCGGGCAAGGACTCTAAATTGGTAGAGCACCATTGGCCTCCTTCATCTTTCCTAAGTTGAGTGATAGTCAGCATTTTGCAGTTCCGTTTTATATTTGGTTTAACTTGTTTCTCAATTTATATTTTGCTTGCTCGATTATTTAAGAAATTGCGGCACCGCCAAAGTTGCTTGTTAACGTCCGATACACTGCCACGTGTTTTAGCTCGATTGGGCGCTGTAGGTGGGTGTTACGTCTTCGTATCGGTTATCTTCAAAGGCGTAGCATTTAACTGTCGTTCCAATATAGGGACCCCAATCCCAGCTTAGATACACATGTGGCATGTCCCAAGCTTTATCCGAGGGATCTACGGGAACCCATGTGCCGTTGTAGTAGTCTTCAGCCCAGACATGAATCCAACTCCAACCTTCTGTGTCTACGGCAACCACAAGTCGCGCCTGGTACCCAAGCGCCAAACAAGCTGAAACGTAAACGATGCTCCACTGCAGGCAAACGCCTTCGCCTCTATCCAGAATTTGGAAAGGATCTACAAAAGAACCCGTTGGGTCGGTGGCAAACGTCATCTTGCTTCCTTCCCAACTGAAAAGGTCAGTTTGATTGTCACTAGGATTAAGCAGAGATAACATCTTGGCTCTTGTCTGGCTTGAATTCAATTTCTCCATTACGTCAAGGTACTGACTTGTGAAAGCAGCAAAATCCGGTTCAGAATTTGCTTGAGTTGTCTGGTTGACTACAGAAACCTTGTTGTTGGTAGCAGGCCAAAAATGCTCAGCGGCGACCACTGTTACAATAATGAGCGCAACGGAAACAAAGACGATCCATGGATGGGTTCTCCTGTGTTTTTTCGTTGGAGGAGCTTTCTTAGCAGGGCTCATGCATTATTATTCATCTTTTCAACGTAAAAGCGTTACCATCTGCACCATAAGAGCTTCAAACAGCAAATTCAAGGAAACTAAGGGCTCGTTTAAAGGACGTTGAAATTCTTTTCATAAATGCTGAATCGCAATAAGGTTAATATTGGGAAAAATCTTTCTTTGAAACAGGTGTTTTTTTTGCTTTTTAGTAAGCAGCTATCACGCGAAATTGATTAATTCCTCCGCTGAAAGTGTATGGGCATTAATCACAGATTTGAGAGTTTTCCAGATTGGAATCCCTTCATAAGAGTTGCCTCTGGAGACATCAAGGTAGCGATAGACTCAAGGTATTCATTAAGCCCTTGGGAAGCAGAGGCATGACTTTCAAGCCTGTAGTTGTAAAAGTCGAGCCTAACCGTGAACTGCGCTGGCTGGGAAAACTCCCCCTTCCTTGGCTTTTCGACGGTGAACACGCCCTTATGATTTAGCCTTCAAGAGGTACGTAACGTTTTCTCAACGTGAAAAATTCATTGGTTTGCTCGTTCCTTTCGCCCGAAGCCTACTGAGCGGAACCGTAAAAGGGTTTGTAGAGATGAACAACGCGCTGAAGCGACAGGCAGAACGAAGCGGCGGGTACCAAACAAAATGCTTCGGGTTCACTAGTAAAAGGAAGTGGCGATTTCAGATTTGGGTCAGTTTTGGGAAAAATGGATTAAGTAGGAAATTATGGTTTTACTTGTCAAGTGAGTACGTTATGGCTAGATTCTTTAGAGGGAGTTGGTAGGGCTGGCTACTAAAGCGGCTGAAATGGCTAAGGTTTCGGCTAGGGGTGGTCTCCATCTCTTCTGGGGAATCGTCGTATCGACTATTGTTTCAGCAGTCGGTATGATTGTTTTGGCTAGGATCCTGACGCCACCGGATTATGGTTTGTACACTATCGCCTTAGCTGCTCCAAATTTGATTGGGACGTTCCGAGATTGGGGTATGAACTCTGCCATGGTCAAGTATACTGCACAGTATAGTGCTGAAGAAAAGCCAGAGCAAGCGCGAAGCATTCTCATGGCTGGTTTAGTTTTTGAGGTGATTTTAGGTCTGTCACTTTCTTTTCTTTCGTTTCTGCTTTCAGGTTTCATTGCGGCTGACATTTTTAAGAGACCTATAACTGCCCTGATTCAAATCGCATCTTTCACTATTCTAGCGGGTGCGCTTCTAAACGCGGCTCAAGCAGCTTTTACCGGGCGGGAACAGATGAAGCCAAACAGCCTGACTCTTGTGATTGGTGCCCTTTTCCGCTCGGTTCTGTCACCAGTCCTTGTGTACGTAGGGTTCGGCGTTTCTGGCGCAGTAGTTGGCTACTCAGCCGGTACCTTGGGGGGAGGTCTGGTGGGAGTTATCTTAATGATGGAAATCTACCACGGTCTAAGGACCAAGAACGTTCTTGAGGAACCTTTGAAAGTTTGGGAAACCATGAAGTTCATGTTCCGATACGGTTTGCCTCTGTCCTTTTCCAGCATATTCACGAACTTCTTGACACAGTTTTATAATGTCATAATAGCGATCTATTCCTCAAACTTTCTCATTGGCAACTTTGCAGTGGCTAACAACTTTACTGTTCTTCTTCTTTTTTTTGCAACGCCCATAACAACAATGCTGTTTCCTGCTTTTTCAAAGCTGGACGCCGACAAAGACAAAGAAACATTGAAGATTGTTTTTAAGAGTTCAGTAAAGTATTCTTCTCTGCTTGTGATTCCTCCTACACTTGCAGTAATGGCTTTGGCAAATCCTATCGTTTCCGCTTTGTTCGGAGCGAAATACGCGGAGGCTCCCATTTATCTTGCCTTGCTCGCAATCAACTACATCCTAACGGCTTTCGGTAACTTAAGCACCTTTGTGCTAGTCAGTGGTCAAGGGAAAACAAAGTTTTACCTTTTCCTCGCCATCGTCAACACGGTTGCAGGAGTCGCCTTGGCTCTTTTGCTTGTTCCGACCTTTGGCGTGATAGGACTAATAATAACAACCGTGTTTGATGGAGTCCCCGGGCTCTCCATATCGCTATACTGGATTAAGAAGCATTACGACGCGACTGTTGATTGGGTTTCTTCAGCTAAGATACTGTTTTCTTCTGGCGCGGCGGGAACTTCAGCTTTTCTCGCTATTTCATTTGTGGATTTGAGCCACTGGCCTAAACTAATAATCGGTTTACTGGTTTTTGCAGCCGTTTTATTCTTAACCCTAGTTGCAACACGTTCCATAAAAAAACCTGATATCGACAACCTTAGACTGATGGCCAGCGAAACAGGCCCATTAAAAGGTATAATCGACAGAATCCTAAACATCCTCGAAAAACTGGTCAGCAACTCCACCTCGTAGATTGAACTTCAGCTTTTCTTGTTCCTATTTATTTGGAGCAGGTTCATCCGAACACTTCTAGAACGCCATAAATTGATCATTTTTCAAAGTTTTTAACAAAAATAACTAACAATGAGTTTTTTAAGTCATCATTTTTTAAATGCTAATCCCGTAAAGAAAGCCACAATTTTCTCTCGGCTTCTAACCGTCACCTGATACAAACCTGTGGTTTTTCCATCTGAAATCCGTTCTGCCTCAGCTGTTAAGACGTCGCCTTCAATTGTCGGCTTCAAAAAGTTGATGCTTACTTGAACTGCGACCGCAACGTCGTCGCCGTAGTTGCATGCATGTGCGAAAGCGTAGTCTGCCAGCGAAAAAATAGCTCCTCCATGCGTGAAGCCTAACGCATTAGTGTGGTTTTTCTCCACTTTCATAGAAACTTTAGCGTACCCGTTCCTAGCGTCAATTAGCTGGATTCCCAAGGCATCAGCAAAATAATCGTTTCCCCTCATGCTCGCCGCCTTTAAACCGTGCCTTATAACTGGAACAATCTAAATAAAACTAACTGTTTCTGCACAACCACTAAATTTTTGGCACCTGCGCAAGACCGATCAAGGCTAAGACGCGAGATTTTCAACCTTAATCCTTTTTCCGGCTAAAGAAATCTCCTGATTCCTACTTTTATGTTGTCTTGTTGTACAATTGCGTTTGGGCTGTTTCCCTATTTAGGAATTTGATTTTTTCAGTTTATTTCACATATTGACATGTTTTTGTGTTCGACAATTGAGGTTTTGCGTATGCTTTGATATGTGTCGGTTATGTGCGAGGGTTTATGTGGCAGTTCCGCCACTATGAAGACATAAGAAATGTGTCTTAAAAAGACATATTGTACCCCTGTACAACACAACAACAGGAGAAAAAAACAAAATGATCAACAACTACCAAAAAGAAACCCAAACAAAACTCACCAAAGGACTCTTAGATATGATTATCCTTCGGTACCTAGACAAAGAATCCATGCATGGATACCAACTCATCACAAAAATCCGTAAAAACTACGGCGTCTACTTCGGACCCAGCACCATCTACCCGTTGCTATCGTTGCTCGAGAAAAAAGGCTACGTAAAAAGCGCTTGGAACATGACCGCAGAAAGGCCTCGTAAAATTTACGGGCTCACTAAAGATGGAAAAAACGTTTTAAGCTTCACCGAAAATTCATTCAACTTCATCTGCAAAAACTTGTCAACAGACAACATCAGAATGCAGGTAGCCCCGCTCATATCAGCGGGATCAACTCTTCAATAAGAAAATCCGCCTTGAAAACCCGCACAGAAACTCGATGATTCCTTGACACCGATAAGCTGCCAACTTTGAAACTTGCCTATTTGTCCGCTTAAATTCAATTGCGTGAAAGATGCTTACAGCCAAAACCACAAAAAGACTTTAGACCCAGCCTAAACGGCGAAAGACTTCGGCTAACATACAGTAACTCAGTGCAGGCAACTTTGAAGTTCTTGTCTAAGGGATCTAGTAATTTTAAATAAGGGCGGTACCAAACGGTTTGTGATGATTACGTTTGCCAGATAATGTTTTAGTTACCTCTGCTTGGCCATACATCAATGTGACGCCGCATTTGGGTAACCTCGTAGGCTCAGTCTTATCCGCCGACGTTACAGCCCGTTACTACAGGCTAAAAGGCGACGACGTATTGATGGTGAGCGGTTCAGACACACATGGCACCCCCATAGAGGTCGAAGCCATAAAACAAGGTATCACGCCTAAAGAGTTAACCGACCGCAACCACGCCCGCGTCGCCGAACTCTTCCGTCGTTGGGAAGCCTCATTCGACAACTACACAACCACGGAAAGCCCAATTCACAGTCAGTTTGTCCAGAAAACGTTGCTTGAAATCCAGAAAAACGGGTACATCTTCGAGCAGGAAACCCAAATGCTTTACTGCGAACATGACCAACGTTTCCTGCCGGACCGCTTCGTAGAAGGCAAATGTCCATACTGTGGTTGCGAAAAAGCCCGCGGCGACCAATGCGACAATTGCGGCAGGTTGCTGGAGCCAACCATGCTGGTAGAGCCGTACTGCGTAATCTGCAAGAACAAGCCGATGGTGAAAACCACACGGCACTGGTACATCGACCTCTCCAAACTCGCCGAACCCTTGACAGAGTACTTGCAGGGCAACCAGCAACTTCCAAGCAACGTCAAAACCTTCAGTTTAAACTGGATACGTGAAGGCTTAAAACCTCGAGCAATCACACGCGACGTAGAATGGGGGATACCTGCGCCGTTCGCGGGAGCGGAAGGCAAAACCGTCTATGTCTGGGTTGACGCGGTCTTAGGCTATGTGTCAGCAACCATCGAACAATGCCAACGCCTGGGGCAACCCGAAAGATGGCGGAAGTTCTGGTTCGACAAACAAGCCAAAACTTTATTCTTCGTGGGAAAAGACAACATCCCCTTCCACACTATAATTCTTCCCGCATTGCTTTTGGCTTCAGGTGAAGACTACAATTTGCCATGGAACGTTTCCGCCACTGAGTTCCTTCAGTTCAAAGGACAAAAAGCCTCAAAAAGCCAACGAGTCGGCATCTGGATAGACGAAGCCTTAGAGATGTTCCCAGCGGATTACTGGCGCTTCTTCCTCATGGCGACTAGACCCGAAAGCAAAGACACAAACTTCACTTGGAGCGCGTTTATTGACAAAATCAACGCCGACCTAAACGACACCTTCGGCAACTTTATCCATCGAACCCTAAGTTTCATCACCTCAAAATTCGACTCAACAGTTCCACAGCCAACAAGACTTGACAAAGATGACCAGGCAATCCTTGAGGCAGTCAAGGAAAAAGTGAATGCCGCCGCCCAAGAAATAGAAGCCTCAAAACTTCAATCCGCAGCAAACACCCTGATCACGATAAGTCGAATCGGAAACCAGTACCTCAATACTAAGGAGCCGTGGAACCTGATGAAAACCGACAAAGAAAAAGCTTCAACCATCTTTTACGTCGCCCTCCAAGTAGTCAAAGCAGCAACGGTTGTTTCAGCGCCCTTCATTCCTGACTCGGCAAAACAACTATGGCAAACACTCAACCTGCCAGGAAACGTCCAAAAAACCACTTGGGATGAAGCCCTAAATCCGATTGAAGCTGGGCACAAAATAGCCAAACCTAAACCGCTATTCCACAAAATCGAAACTGACGAAACAAAACTCGAGGAACAGTTACAGCAAATGCGAGCAAAGCCTCAATCAAACTCTTCTGTTGCGGATTCAGAAGTTGCCCATCCCAAGTTATCGGAGTTGGCTGGCGTTGACAAGGAGTTATTTTCAGGCAGAAAACCCTTCTGAGGAACTAAAGAAAATGAGAAGAGAGTGGATAGAGGAATTAGATAAAAGAGTTAATGCCCTGTAGGTTTGATTGCAAGGAGATGTCAACTAATCCCAGTTAACGCAGACCTCCACGTTCACAGCAACTATTCAAAGGATTCGCTGATAACCCCCAAAGACCTTGTTTTCTACGCTAGGAAACGGGGTTTGACGGCTGTTGCAGTGACGGATCATAACCAGATTGAAGGCAGCTGGAAAATTGCTAAAGAAGTTGATTTTCTGGTTATTCCAGGCATGGAAGTTTCTAGCGGAGACGGTCACATCGTCGCTTTAAACGTCAAAGAGTTGATTCCCAGAGGCTTAAGCGCAGGAGACACAGTTGACAAAATCCACGCGGCGGGCGGAATAGCCATTGCAGTTCACCCTTACGCTTGGTTTAAAGGCAGCTTAGCAGATCACGTGAAGGACACAAAATTCGACGCCGTAGAAACCCTCAATGCTTCCGCTTTCCCGTTTGGACGTTGCAAACGAAAGGCAATGGAAATAGCGCAGGAGCTTAACCTGCCACACACTGGCGGGACTGACGCACATTACGGCCCAACAATCGGCTACGGCTACACGGCTATCGATTCTGAACCGACTGTAGACGCGATTGTTAAGGCGGTTATGAAAGGGAAATGCGAGCCGTTTGGGCAGCCGGTGCCGTTCACGTTAACTATGCAGAGGCAGTATTACCTTATAAAACATAGAATTTTCCCTGTTTAGCACTTTTTGTCAAGCTCTTTCCGTCCGCTTTTTCTATGTAGCAATCGTTGTTCTTCAGTCCTGAGAGAAAAATCAGTTGTAGGTGATAAAGTGGGAACTTTTATCTAATAGTCAAATAAATGTGTGTAAAAGAGGACTTCAAAAGAGGGGCGCGAATATGGCAGGCGGAACATATTGGAACAAAAAAATCGAAACCATGCCTTCTCAGGAACTGAAAAAAAATCAACTCAATGAGCTAAAAGGGCTGGTTAAGCATTGTTACGAGAACAGTGCTTTTTACAAGAAGAAACTTGACGGTGCCGGGTTGAAACCCGAAAGCGTACGTTCGCTTGATGATCTAAAGAAGATTCCTTTTACTGTAAAAAACGATTTGAAAGACAATTATCCTTACGGGATGGTTGCCGCTAAGCTTGATGAGATAGTGGAGATTCATGCTTCAAGCGGAACAACTGGGAACCCGATCGTTGGAGCCTACACCCAGCATGACATTGAAGTTTGGCAGGAGGTTATGGCACGGTCAATCTACACCGCAGGCGGAAGACGCCAAGACACCATCCACATCGCCTTTGGCTACGGCTTGTTCACAGGCGGCTTTGGTTTTCATTACGGCGCTCAAAAAATCGGGGCGAAAATTGTTCCCGCAAGCGGCGGCATGACCCAGCGGCAAATCAAGCTTATGAAAGATTTAGGCGTGACGATTCTTGCTTGTACACCAAGCTTCGCGGTTTATCTGGCTGAAACTATGGCTCAGGAGGGCGTCGACCCCAGAAAAGACCTTGAACTTAAAATCGGAATGTTCGGTGCGGAACCGTGGTCTGACAAAATCAGGGAACGCGTAGAGAACGATTTGGGCATTAAGGCTTTTGACATCTATGGATTAACTGAACTCTGCGGTCCAGGCGTCGCGGTTGAATGCGCTGAGCATAATGGACTGCACATTTGGGAGGACCATTTTATCGTGGAAACGATCGATTCCGATACGGGCGAGGTTCTGCCTGCGGGTGAAGAGGGCGAACTTGTTTTTACTGGCTTAACGAAGATGGGGCTTCCAATGCTTAGATACAGAACCCGAGACATCTCTAAGATAGAGACGGAAACATGCGTTTGCGGGCGCACACACGCAAGGATGATGCGGGTTCACGGCAGATCTGATGACATGTTGATTATCCGAGGAGTAAACGTGTTCCCGTCGCAAATCGAATACGCTGTGATGTGCTTCTCCGAGCTTGCAACTCAATACCTTATTGTGGTGGATAGACCGGGCGCATTGGATACGTTTGTCGTTAAAGTCGAATTATCCGATAAAGCAGCTAAAGATCCGGGGGTAGATGTGAACATGTTGAAGAGCGGTATTCAAAAGCAAATTCACATCGTAACCGGCATCTCTGCCGAGGTGGAAATTGTGAAGCCAGGCGAGCTTCCGAGAACTGAGGGAAAAGCGAAAAGAGTTCTGGACTTACGCAAAGGTAAAATGTAAAGGATTAAACTATGACTTCCAAAATTGCTGTAGATAAGCCGGGGAGTTTTGCCTTGCTTAACGGCGATGAAGCAGTCGCAAGAGGTGCAGTTGAAGCTTCCGTTAAAGTTGCTGCTTCTTACCCTGGAACTCCCGCTACTGAAATTTTGGAAACCATAGCTGAAGTCTCGAAAGAATTCGGCATCTACGCAGAATGGAGCATAAATGAGATTGTCGCCGCTGAGGTAGCTGCGGGCGCTTCAATGGCGGGGGTCCGCTCTATTGTTTCTATGAAGCATGTTGGCTTGAACGTTGCCGCAGATGCAGCCATGACTTTAGCATACACTGGCGTTGAGGGCGGAATGGTAATCGCTGTCTGTGATGACCCAGCGTTGCATAGTAGCCAAAACGAGCAGGACACAAGATACTTTGCAGTCCATTCGAAGCTTCCTTTACTAGATGCAGGCAACCCGCAGGAAGCCTTGGATATGGCCAGAGAGGCGTTTGAACTAAGCGAAAGGTTGCATTTGCCAATTATCTTGCGTTTGACCACGAGGGTTGCTCACGGTAAAGCTAGGGTCAAACTTGGTCGGTTGCATTACTTGAACCGCAAAGCCTCTTTCGACAAGCAAGGTTCAAAATGGGTTATGGTTCCTTCAAACGCTATTCGACAGCACAGAGTTTTAGAGGTAAAGATGGCGGAGACAAAAACGCTTGTTAACCATTCAAAGTTTAACATGATTGAAGATAACGGCTGCGACATTGGGATCATCGGAAGCGGGGTAGGCTACTATTATGCTCGTTCAGTACTTGACACGAAAAAGTTTTCTTGGTTAAAGCTTGGTTTTGTTCATCCATTTCCGCAGGAAGTCGTTGAAAGGTTTGCGCTTAAAGTAAAGAAACTCATAGTGATCGAGGAGCTAAGACCTTACCTTGAAGAAAACCTTCAGAGGTTAGGTCTTTCAGCCCTGGGAAAGAATCAACTGGGCCTAGAGGAAATTGGCGAGTTAACACCTGATAACGTGCGCCAAGCCTTCGCAAGTTTAAAGTTAACCGATAAAGCTGAAGCCCCAGACATTTTGGATTTGCCGCACAGACCGCCCACGCTTTGCCCCGGTTGCCCTCACAGAGCGTTTTACTATGCCTTAAACATGGTAAACCAGCATGTAAACTGTGACAACGACAAATGCGTCGGTTGCAACATCTGCGAATACATCTGCTCACTCGAGAAGGAGGGAGTTTTTAACCCACTTAAGTCCAGGATCCGCTCAGTGAGGCTCCATCAAACCTTCAACACCGCGATAACCTGCAAAGCCTGCATTGAAGCACCATGTATCATCGCTTGCCCAGAAAAAGCCTTGGCGCGGTCAAGCCAAACCGGAGCAATCCTGGTTAATCAGGATAAGTGCAAGGGTTGCGACTGGTGCATCGAAGCATGCAAGTATGGCGCGGTAACCTTGAACCCGCGTTCTCGTAAAGCAATGATTTGTGACACATGCAGCGGGAACCCGAAATGCGTCTCTTTCTGTCCCGAGGGCGCCCTGAGTTTATCAGGAAAATCAGACGACAAAATCGTCACTGGCGACATCGGGTGCTACACGCTCGGGGTTTTGCCGCCTGTTAATACTGTTCAATCATGTTTGTGCATGGGCGCCGGGATTTCGCAGGCTGCGGGAATGGCTCATGCAGGCGTCAAAGACAAGGTGTTCTCTGTTATAGGTGACTCAACGTTTTTCCACGCTGGCATGCCTGGACTGTTAAACATCGTTTATAACAGGGCTAACGTTTGCGTGGTCATAATGGATAATAGCACAGTTGCGATGACGGGGCATCAGCCCACGCCTGGTTCAGGGAAAACGGCGATGGGTGCTGACACCAAAATCCTTAAGCTCGTGGATATCGCGCGGGGTCTTGGAATCGACAAAGTGGTGATTGTCGACCCGTACGACATCGGAGGCACCATTTCAGCAATCAGGGGAATCATCGATTATGACGGTCCATCAGTCATCATATCCAAGAGAGCCTGCCCTCTTCTGGTCGAAAGAGGCAAGCCTCGGGAAGTCAACGAGAAATGCAGCGACTGTGAGGTCTGCACGAAAGCCTTCGGTTGCCCGGCTATCTACAAGGTGAACGGGAAAGTCGAAGTCGATGCGTCGCTTTGCTCCGGATGTGGTGTCTGCGAAGTCGTCTGTCCCGCTGAAGCAATCAGGAGGAAAGAGTGATGAATTCTCTTGACACCGTTTTCAGCGGCGTCGGCGGACAGGGCGTTGTGGTTTTAAGTGACATTTTCTGTGAAGCAGCAATTCTGGAAGGTTTTGACGTGGCGAAGGCTGAGATTCATGGGATGGCTCAGCGTGGCGGTTCAATCGTAGCTTACGCGAGAATCGGTGATAAAGTTGAGTCTCCGCTGATTGAAACTGGGCGGGCGGATGTTCTGGTCGGTTTTGAGATTTTGGAGGCTACTCGGGCTTCTCCGATGCTTAAGCGGGGTGGCGACGCAATTGTAAACATGAAGTATATTCAGCCGTCCATCGCGGGCTTAGGCGTTAAGCCGAAGAAGGAGGATGAGCTGATGCAGATTCTGAGGGAAAAAGCGACGGTGCATGAAGTGGACGGAGCTGGCATAGCTGGGAAACTGGGGAACATGTTGGTCGTTAACACCATTCTGCTGGGGGCGCTGTCTGCGCTTCCAAAGGTCTCCGTTAAGGCCGAATCTTTCAAGAGTGCTATCGCAGGCAGGCTTAAAGAAAAATATATCAACGTGAACCTGAAAGCGTTTCAAGCGGGCAGAGACAGCGTACGATCGAGCTAATCATGCTTTTTTGTTGGTTAACGTGGCATTAGTCGCTTTTCCACTCTTTTGTTTGCCTTTTGTAAAGTGTTCATGGTTGAATGGGTACATAGCTTTATGAATGTTTTTTTTAGCTAATCAATGCGTATTTTTAGCCGGTATTTGGAGTTGAATTTTTTGGAAAACAAAGAGTAACGGACAAATAAAGAAAGCAAAAAAGGGCCTGACGCTAAAAAGATCGCGGAGGCTAAGTGGATGGCCGAAAGACAACATGGAATACGGCTCTAAAGAGGAACTATGAAGAGCACTGCAGAGAAGACCACATGGAGTAAACGAAAAGTGGAATAAACAAGTAAAAAAACAGAAGGGCTTTTTGCTTTTTTTCTGCTTAACTTATTTTTTCTTGGGGTTCCTGGAACAGTTTCTTGATTGCGCTGATTCTTGCTTTCTGAGCTAGCACGTCGCTTGTAACCAGGGTTAATGCTTCTTCTGGGCACCATTTTACACATTGGGGTCCGTCGGGTTTTTCTTTGCAGAGGTCGCAGACGTAGACCACTTTGGTTTCTGGATGCAACATTATTGCGCCGTAGTCGCATGCTTCGATGCACCATCCACAGCCATTGCATTTGTCCTTGTCAAGAACTACAGTTCCATTTTCCGACTGTGTAAGTGCCTCTCTGGGGCAAGCCGCTACGCACGCGGGCTCTTCACATAGCCTACATGTGACTGACATGTTAGCTACTTGGTTAACGCGGACAACCCGTATGCGTGATTTAAGCGGGTTGAACGCTTTTTCTTTGGTGAATGAGCAGGCGTACTCGCAGATTTGGCAGCCTACGCATTTTTCGGGGTCAACTGAAACGAATTTTCTTTCGTGTATTTTGACCATTTTCTTAATCCTCTTTTCCTTCAATTATGCCTGTTAAATCTTCCAATCCAAGTTTGGCAAGCACATCTTTTGTGGGTACTCCCATAGGTGTCCAACCGCGCGAGGAGTAATAATCGTCAAGAAGCAAATCAAGCTCCTCCTGAGTTACCACGGCGCCTTTCGCTGGACCATCCTCAGTGATTGGCTGGTTCATAACTTTCCACGGTAACGTATCGTCTTTGCGGCTTAATCCTTCTCGGATGTTAATTAGCCGAGCAAGATTGTTTATCCGTTCGCCGGCAAGGCTTAGCTCCTCCGGAGTCATCTCGTACCCAGTTATCAGAGTGTATAGCTTAGCCATATCAGGTAACTCCTTGTAAAGAGTGCCTCTGGAGTTCTTGCATATGATAAGTGAATCGATCAAAGCAAAGACATCTTCGGAATCCTTTACCAGTTTGCCTCGACCTTTCTCAGCTTTAAGGCGGTCAACCTTGCCCGACAGGTCAAATGCATAAGCGCCGCTTCGGTTGTGGTCAGCTCCACGGAAGGAAACTGCAAAGCCTAAAGCAGTGGTTTTTAAGCATCGTAAATCGTAACCTGTGACTTCTAAACCCTTGATGGTTTGAGCTAGTTTGTCTGAGTCTTTGCCGATTTTCGCCGCGGCTGCTTTAGCTCCGTCAGCCAAGACTTCGCCGAATCCCTCTCGTTTGCCTATTTTCTCGATAAGCTGCAAGAGTGCTTCTGAATTACCAAAATGAGCGTCAATTCCTCCGAGTTCCTCATGTGTTAAGATGCCTTTTTCATGGCAGTCCATTACGAAACTAACTGTTACGCCCGTGCTTGTCGCGTCCAACCCATAATAGTTGCAGAGTTCAGCGGCTTTGATTATCGCGTCAAGCTTGTCGACGCCGCAGTTCGGGCCAAGTGCCCAGATGTTATCGTACTCCATTCGTGCCATGGTTCCCTTATAGGGTCCTTCATGGACAATGGCTTCATGTTCGCATCGCATTGCGCATGAGTTGCAAGCGATTATTTTCGCGACGTACCGCTCGTTGAGGACTTCGCCGCTTACTTTTTGGGCATTGTCAAAATATGAATTATTGTAGTTTCGAGTGGGCAAGCAGTAAAGCGCGTTTTGAATCATGACGTTTTCTGCTGTCCCTAAAGTTCGGTATTTCTGTGTTGCTGGCCCTTTCATTCTTTCATGAAATTCCTTGACCATTTCAATAAATTCTTCAGGTTTAGCGACGACGATGTCGTTGGTTCCTCGGACTGCGATGGCTTTAAGGTTCTTTGACCCCATAACTGCACCGAGCCCTGTTCTTCCAGCAGCACGGGTTTTCTCGTTTATGATGCATGCGATTTTTGATTGTTTTTCTCCTGCTAAGCCTATTGATGCAACGCGAATGTAGTAATCGCCAAGTTCGTCCTTAACTGCGTCTTCAGTTTCTGAGGGCGATTTCCCCCAGATTTTTTCCGCATCAAACAACTGGACTGAATCGTCATCGATCCAAAGGTAAACGGGGCTTTCAGCTTTCCCAACTAAGATTATGGCGTCGTAGCCTGCTCTTTTTATTTCTGTTCCGAACGTGCCGTGGCTTACTGCTTCGCCGACGCCGCCTGTTTCGGGTGATTTTGAAATGAAGGCATGTCCGTTTCCGCCGGTTGGGAACATCGTTCCTGAAACCGGGCCGACCGCTAAAACCAGCGGGTTTTCAGGGCTGAGTGGGTCAACACCTGCTTTTGAGTTGGCTATCCAAAGTTTCATTCCTAAGCCTATACCGCCGACGTATTTTTTGGCGGTTTCCTCATCTAGTTTCTCGACATTTATTTTGCCTGTAGATAAATTAACGCGTAGAATCTTTCCTGTGTAACCGAGCAAACCCGTGTTCCTCCGTTAAATTTAGCTAAATACTCAGTTGAACAGTATATTAAGTTAATGGGATTTCCCTTTTGAAATCCATGGCTGAAACGGGGTTTTCGTCCTACAGTCATGAACAGGCAATCATAACGGCTTTTCGCTTTACCGCTCGCTAAAAGACGCGTTGGCACCGAAAAAAGATATGAGGAGCCTTGTTCAATCAAATAGACATGTAAGCAGGGGTCAAAATGAGAATTATTGTTCACTACTTGAGCTTGGTCAAAAGCTTCACAAAGACAAGCCAAGACGAATTTGACGTAGATCAAGATTCGCCTTTGTCGGAGTTGCTGTGCTACGTCGCAGAAAAATACGGCAAACCCTTCACACAAGAAGTTTACGATCCAGCACAAAAGGAGATGAAGCCAACCTTCGTAACAATGGTCAACGGTGTCTTAATGGATCAGTTGCAAGGCATCAATACACCCCTGAAAAACGGTGACAACATAATCATAATGTCGCTGATGACCGGCGGTTAAAGCCGAATCGACGTTTAGGGACAAATTGAACGGCATGATAAAAGACGAGAAACCCAAAACCATCTATTGGCTGGAAAACAAGCTTTACCTAAACATCACCAACCGCTGTACTAACCACTGCTTTTTCTGTCTCAAAAACTTTAAGCGCGGCGTCGGCGGCTTCACCCTTAAACTCGCAGAGGAACCTAGCATCAACCAGATAACCGGCGAGCTTGAAAGAGTGTTGAACATGCGGAACTGGACTGAAGCGGTTTTCTGTGGGTTCGGGGAGCCAACGGAGCGGCTTGATATTTTGTTGGCGGTTGCACGGTGGATTAAGCAGCATTATGGAAGGTCCCTAAAAATTCGGGTGAACACTAACGGGCACGGTTGCATGCTTAATCGAGATAGAGATTTAGCGGCTGAGTTGAAAAGTGCTGGCGTTGATCGAGTGAGCGTCAGCCTAAACGCTGGAGACAGCGAAACTTATCAGGAGATTTGCAAACCAAGCTTCGACGGAGCTTACGAAGAAGTAATAGGTTTTGTGAAGAAAGCCAAGTTCAAGCTAGAAGTTGAGGTTACGGTGGTAAGAATGCCGGAGGTAAATGTGGCAACGGCGCAGGTTATCGCTGACTGTTTAGGAGTCAAGTTTAGAATAAGAGATTATTTCCCATGTTATTATTGACGGATTGTAAAGAATGAATTACAATTTTTCTTGACTCTGGAAACGATTTGCTTTCCAATCTGTTTGGTCTTGACCTATATTAGCTGAAGAAAGATCGGTCAGTCACCATGAAGCAAGCATGAGACATATAACAACTTTCTACAGGTACTGCGCGACGAAATTCATGGAAAAACGAACAAGTCTTCGGAATAATGGGCGTTTTTGGAAAAGTTGGGCAAGTTGAGCAAAATATATATTGGTTGGTCGGTAAGGAAATATCAAGTATTGTTGAGAGGAGTAAAAGTTGGTTTCTCTTAGAGCTTTAGCCCCATCTTTAACAAGAATAACAGTGGCTGGCGCGGTTGGCGCCGCTTTGCATGTAGGTCAAGGAGACTGCGATTTGATTGATGCAAAAGCCGTTGAGTTTTCAAGAGCCGTCCTTGCCCAAACAGACGTTGAAGGCGAAGTAATCTGCTGCGAAGGACCCAAAGACCATGCGCCCTCATTTGAACGACGAGAAAAAGTCGGCACGGGAATGGGACCCAAGGTCGAATTCATCGTTGACCCGGTTGACGGGACTACCGCGGCAAGCAAAGGCAGAAAAGACGCGATTTCCGCTTTGGCATGTGCACCCGCAGGATGCTTCCAAGTCTTGCCCGACGACGGATACTACTTCAAAATCGCCACAGACTACCACGGAATGGGAAAAATATCCATGGATATGTCTCTCTCGAAACTCGTGCGTACAGTAGCCCACGAAAAAAAAATACCCCTATCCACCTTCACAGTCATAATGCTTGAACGCGATCGACACAACGAAATTCTCGCCACACTCAGAAAACTCGGTGTTCGAATCCTCCTTATCCCGGACGGAGACATCGCAGCCGCCGTAGTCTGCTGCCTACCCAACAGCGGAGTAGACATGTTAATCGGCGCAGGCGCGGGACCTGAAGCCACCATAGCTGCGACGGCGGTGAAGATTCTGGGCGGAACCATGCTTGCTAAAGTTTGGCACGACAAAAAAGACGATCCGGAACGTTTGGACCGCCTGCAGAAAGCTGGTGTCGACGTGGAAAAAACGTACAATCAGGATGAACTTGCGAAAGGCAAAGAACTGGTTTTCGCTGCTTCAGGCGTCACGAAAGGCGAACTCTTAGACGGAGTGCGACTTATCCCTACCGGCGCTATCGTTAACTCGATCTGCATGCGCCTGCCCAGCGGAACAATAGAAACATCACAAACAACGTTGCGGTTCAAAGGCCACCCAGTCTACCAGCAATTCCTCCCTTAGGCGCGGTGTTTATTAAAAAACACCGTTTTTTTTCACAAGCATCTTAATATTCGCTGACTAATTTTTCTTTTACAGGTAAACGATGACTTCTGAGGATAAAACCTGCGCTGAAAAGCCCCAGCGAAAAGAGGAAATGATCGAGAGCAAACACATAATGGTTACTTTCGCCGTCCTGCTGGGCTTAACCATAACTATAGGTGGCCTGCTTGACCTCTTCTACTCAGGTGTTCCCCTCAACTTCACTATTCCTTTGGTAAATGTCAAAGCAACCCTTAGCACGGTTCTGTACTACGTCGTAGTCCTTTTCGCCGCTATATACATCGGCGTCGTCGGGTTGAAAGAACTTTTCGTGGAAAAAAGATTTTCCGTGGAATTCTTGATGGCCGTGGCGGCGCTCGGCGCCCTTTATCTGCACGCGTTTTTCGAAGCTGCAACGGTGCTTTTCCTTTACTCCATCGCTGAATACCTTGAAGGCTACCTCCAGGACAGGGCACGGCGAACAGTTGAGAAGCTGTCAAAGTTCATGCCCGACCGCGCCAGAATTCTCGCTAATGGGACAGAGAAAACCGTTAATGTAAACGACGTGGAGCTTAAGATGATTCTCCTTGTTAGACCCGGAGAACGGATTCCTTTAGACGGCAACGTCGTCGACGGTTTTTCCCATGTTGATCAAGCACTCGTGACGGGTGAATCGGTGCCTGTCACCAAAAAAACCGATGACTGCGTTTACGCCGGCACATTAAACATGAGCGGCGTGCTGATAATCGCGGTTACAAAAAAAGCAGGCGAAACTCTTGTTTCAAGAATCATGGATCTTGTGTCCGAATCAGGAAAACACAAGGCATCCATAGAAAATCTTGTTAACCGATTCTCAAAAATCTACGTTCCCATAGTCCTCGCTTTAGCCGTACTAACCGTGGTTGTGCCGACTTTGGTTTTCGGCGCGTCTTTCCACACGTGGTTCTACCGTTCCCTAATTCTCATAGTGGTATCTTGCCCAAGCGCCTTCATTATCTCAGTTCCTGCAACAGTCTTCGTAACCATAACAATCGCCGCCAGAAGAGGCGTAATAATCAAAGGCGGAATCTACGTGGAAAAACTCGCCAAAGTCAAACGGGTAGTTTTCGACAAGACTGGCACATTAACTCTGGGTAGACCCGACGTCCACCAGGTAAGATTGGCGCATAGAACCGAGCAGGAGGCGTTGGCGCTTGCCGCTGCGCTTGACCAGTTCTCAAATCACCCCGTAGCCCAAGCCATAGTCAGACGGGCAAGAGAAGAAGGCATCGACCTAAGCAAATACAAAGTGGCCGACGTTACTGAGGTCGCGGGCAAAGGCATAATCGGAACCGTTAACGGTAACTTCGTCGCGGTTGGAAACTTGGAGCTCATGAAACAGTTCAATTGCAACTGTGAAGAGGCGATGGCGATCGATGAAGCCGACACGCACACCTCAGTTTGCGTTTCTGTCGGAAAGGAAGGGTTCGCAACAGTCTGCGTAGTTGACCAGGTGCGGGAAGACGCATTAAAAGCCGTAAGCGACCTTAAGAAAGACGGAATTAAAACAGTTATGCTGACAGGCGACAGGGCAGAAATCGCCAAGGAAACCGCGGAGACCCTTAAGATCGATGAATTTTACTCTGAACTGTTTCCTGAAGACAAACTCAAATGTATCGAGGCCATGAAGGGAAAAGATGGGCTTGTGGCAATGGTCGGCGACGGCGTCAACGATGCTCCTGCACTAGCCGCTTCAGACGTCGGTATAGCCATGGGCGCCGCCGGGGTTGACGTTGCATTGGAGTCCGCCGATATAGTGCTGGTGAAGGACGAACTTGCGCAAATTCCGTACCTAATCGGTTTAAGCGACAAAACAATGAGCATAGCCAAACAAAACATCGTGGCATCGCTCGTCATAAAACTCATTTTAGGCGCTTTAGGTATACTCGGGGTAACAGGATTACTCGCAACCGTAATCGCAGGAGACGACGGCGTCACCATGCTCTTACTGCTTAATTCACTGCGACTTGAACGTTTAAAATAGGACGTTGAGGAACATCTCTTGAAACGGTTTAAAAACGATATTTACCCTGAGAAAGTAGACTGCAATTTGAAAAATTAATAAGCATTCACACAGTGACCTAAGGTCATGCCCAAAACTCGTCCAAAAACGACGCCTAAAGAGACCAAGCCCAAGATGAAAAGTAAGCTTCAGCCTAAACCCGTAAGCATCACCTCGAGCAAAACCTACTGGATAACACTGGCTTTGATGATGGTTGTTTTTGGGTCCGTTTACGGATACATAACGAAAGTCGCCGTAGTAGCCATAGGGCTTTTGTTGGCAACCGTCTTGGTCCTGATAGGCTTCGCATTCTACCTCAAATTTAAACAATCCACACAAAATAACCGAATCAGGGCAACATTCATTTTTAGCGGAGCATCGATTATCGGCTTCCTTATTTGGGTGGCAGTCGTGCTTGTTTTAGATGCAACCGGGTCTTGGGTTCAAATAGAGGCTTCGATGAGCGATAACTTTTTTGCCGTAACAAGCCTGATAATCTGTTTGACTTCAGGAGCCATAATAGGCGACATACTCTTCGAAAATAAAGAAAAAATAAGCCTTTTTCTACAAAACAAATTCAGTAGATAACTTCGCCCATCCATTTTTGCTCACAGAAGCTTTAAGAGCAAACGCAGTTAAGCATCTTCAGGAAGAATAGCAAGGATTAGACCCACGTTGAAATTTGGAATAATGACTCGGAACCCCGAAGCGTGGAGCAGCACCCAAGTTCGGGAAGCATTAACCAAACGAGGCATCCCCTACGAATGCTTCACTTTTCCGCGGCTTGTCGCAAGGCTTGCATACAAACCCTACTTCAAAGTCAACGGCACCAATCTGCTGGAAGATTTAGACTGCCTCATCATCCGCCCCATAGGACGCGGCTCGCTGGAAGAGCTCGTTTTTCGAATGGACATGCTCTACAAACTTGAACGCCAAGGCTTCTACATGGTGAACCCGCCCACGGCTATCGAGCACTGCGTCGACAAATACGACATTTTGGCGCTCCTAGAAGACATCGGTGTTCCCGTACCCCGCACGCTAGCTACTGAAAGCGTTAACGAAGCCCTCAAAGCCTTCGATGAGCTCGGCGGCGACATCGTTGTCAAACCCATTTTCGGCTCACGCGGCCAAGGCGCAACACGGGTAAACGACGTAGATATCGCCGACACGGTCTTCAAAGCCATCACGTTCCACCACGGCGTCATTTACATGCAGGAATTCGTACCACACGGGCACTCGGACATACGAGCCTTCGTAATCGGCGACCGCGTAGTCTCATCCATGCGCCGCGTGGCTGAAGGCTGGAAAACCAACTACAGCAAAGGCGCCAAACCTGCGCCAGCCGAAATCAGCAAGGAATTCGAAGACTTAGCCATTAAATCAGCCAAGGCGGTAGGATGCAAAATCGCTGGCGTAGACATCCTTGAAGGACCCCAAGGACCACGTATCGTTGATGTGAACAGCCAGCCAGGGTGGAAGGGACTGCAAGTGGTTGCCAAAGTCAACATCGCCGAAGAAATAGTGAACTTTGTGCTGTGTGAACTCAAAAAGTAGGTTATTTGCAGGAAACTATCAGGCTGTACGGGTCGTTGGGGACTTCGGGAAAAGGCATCTCCTTCCCTAACTTATCGACTATCCGTTCTTTATTTTCCGTGAATTTGCCAAGGAAATGCGCCGTTAACCCGCATTGCCTCAAAGAAGCCGTAACTTTTTCGGTGGCTTGGGCATCGACAGCTGCTAAAACAGTCCCAGTTGAAGACGTTGAGAGCACCTGCACGTCGCTCAGGCTAAAGAAGGTTTGCAGATACATCAGCTCCCCGGATTTAGGGATTTTTTCCCAATCCACCCTAAAACCAACCTCTGACGCCTCGGCAAGCTCGTTTAACGCCGACACAAACCCGCCTTCAGTGGCATCATGCATCGCGTGGACGACCCCCGTTTTCGCAAGTTGTTGCGCTTCGAGAACGCAGCTTTGCGCATGAACCTGTCGGGAAAGCTTTTCCTGTTTTTCCATCCCGAACAGTTCCCGCGCCAGCTTCGTTTGGGTTAAAGAAAAGTTAACTACTGTTTCTAACCCCAGAGGCTTGGTGCATAAAATGGCGTCGCCTGGCTTAGCGTTTGCCGGCGTAATCAGCTTCTCCAAGTTCACTGTCCCATAAACCGTTGCGACCCCGACCAAGCCTTGCAGGCTTTCGTAAGTCCCGGTGTGACCGCGAACGATTGCGACGTCCAGTTCGTCTGCGGCTCGGCAGGTTTGTTTCATGATTTTTTGGAAAACTTCAGGTTTGGTTGAGTTTGGTCCAAGCAGGTTGATGGTGCAGAATTGGGGTTTGGCACCTGACAGGGCGACGTCTGATGCGGCGTAGTTAATGAGTAGGAAGCCGAACCATTCTTCTGGGACGCCAGTGCACGGGTCAGAGGCTACAACTAGGAATTTGCCATCCACTTCATGGATGCCTGAATCGTAGCCAATCATGGGCGGGATGACTACTCGGGAATCCTTTTTTATGCAGTTTAGAATTTTTTGTAATTCTTGGTTTGACAGCTTGCCCATTGTTTCTCCATCTCATAAGCGGTAGTCAAGGGTTCCTCTTTTTATCAGAATTGTCAGCACTACGGCGCTAATTATGTATTCTACTGTGAGGAAGCTGCCATTATAGACAGCTGGAAAAATCCATCTTCCATATGCAGGAAAGGCATAAACATAATACCAAACGAATACGCCTGCGAAATAGTGAACGAGAAATCTTAGGAAAACAGCGATGCCAGCGCCTGCAAGGGCAAGACGAACCGTTTTCTTGTGAAATACGCCCGTTAACATTCCTGTTAACCCAATCAACCCAAAAGCTACTGGATACTCGAACACGGCTTGTATGGGGGTGGCAACGACTGATGAGGCGCCAAGGGAAAGGACGTCAATCAACAACGCAATGGCGCCAAAAATGGCTCCCGTTATCACTCCAACACGGATACCCCGCCTTATAGAAAGCCACATTGTGGGAACCATGCTACCTAAGGTTACGGCGCCACCATAAGGCAAAGAAAATGGCCGAAGAGCATACAAGACGGCTGATAGAGCCGAAAAAACAGCTATTTCCGCGAGAATTTTGGTTTGGAATATGGTATTGGACTTTGTAGTTATGGTATCTGGTTTAGATTGGTTCATTCTTTCCCTCCGCCAGCATTGCCTGGTTCAGGTTCTAAGGGTCGACAGCAACTAGCCGTCCTCTCAGCCGGGTCATTCCCAGCTCCCCGAGAACTGTTAAGGGAATATTGTTATTTTCAAGAATATTAGTTTTGCTAATGTTTCGATTTGCCTTTTTCAGGTTAGTTGTTAATCTGCTGTGGTGTCTACGCCAGTTGCTTTCTGGGAGCTTGGTCCTCAATGAATCAAGAAAACAGGTGGAAGAGCGGTGAAATTAATTGACAATTTACTCTTTATTTATGGCTGATTTCAACCCTGTTATTATTGCCTGTAACCCCCAGTCGAATGCTTTGGTCGGAGTGGTTTTGCAGTATTCATCCATTATTGAGGTTAAATACGCGTCGTCTTCAGATGTATTTTGGATTACTGGATTTTCGCCGGACTGAGCGACGGCTGATAGGAAAGCTTGAGGTGCCATTCCTGCTTGCTCTTCAATGACAAAACCCCAGACGTAATCGATTGCTGTGCTTGTGGCTATGCTGGCGTGTAGCCTGTCAAATCCGGCTTTTTCGAGAACTTTCGTGGTCGAAACCACGATTTTTTCAAGTGTGTATGCTCTTCCGAAAGTTGCCCCAGCTACTACGCGTCCGCCGTCCCTGTGGGCTGTTAGTGCGTTTCGAAGGCTGCTCATTAGATCCTTTAGCCAAGAATCCCAGTTGTTTATGTCCTCTGGCGGGGTGATGCTGTCTAAGCCTGCGTTTTTGAGTATGGCTTGTGCCATGTCGTCGGTGATGTCTGATTTATCTTTGAAGTGCCAGTACAAGGCGGGTGCTTGTACGTTAAGTTTTGCTGCGAGGCGTCGTAGGGTTACATTTTCTAGGCCTTCAGCGTCTAATATTTCTAATGCGGCTTTTATGACGGCTTCGGGTTGTATGTGTGGCGTCTTGGTTTTTCTTGTTTTCATTACTGTTGATTGAGTGTTGGCAGTTTATATGTTTAACCACGTTAATTGAATATTTAACACCGTTAAGTATTTATTTAACTGAGTTAAGTTAACTTAACAATGTTAAATTACGCAGGACTGAAAAAATGCGACCAATCATACACGTAGAAAAATTAACCAAACGCTACCGCAAAAACGAGAAACCAGCTGTAGACAACATCAGCTTTGATGTATACCCCGGCGAATTCTTCGCGTTCCTCGGACCCAACGGAGCAGGAAAAACAACCACAATATCAATCCTAACCACAACACTGGCAAAAACAAGCGGAAACGCAACAATCGAAGGCTATGACATAAACACTAAAGCAAAAGACGTCCGCCAAAACATAGGCATTATTTTCCAGAACCCAAGCTTGGACCTCAACCTATCGGCTGAAGAAAACATCCGTTTACACGTAAACCTCTACGGCACATATGCTTACAAACCACTCTTTCGACTTATGCCCAAGGAATATCAAAATCAGGTTTTAGAGATGGCCGGGTTTATGGGCATACGCGAGGACTTGTTCAAACCCCTTAAAACTTTCTCAGGCGGAATGAAGCGTAAGCTAGAAATCATACGCGGGTTAATGAATAAGCCCAAAGTGCTTTTCTTAGATGAACCAAGTCGAGGCTTAGATGCCGTTTCCCGCAGAGATCTATGGATCTATTTACGGAAAGTAGCCAAAAACCAAAACACCACAATATTCCTCACTACTCACTACATTCAAGAAGCCGAAAACGCTGACAGAGAATGCATCGTTAATCATGGACAAATTATTTTTCTGGGCACGCCAAACGAAATGAAAAACCGGTTACTTGGCAAGTACCTCGTTTTAGATGCTGAAAACCGAAACATGCTATATTCCGAGATTGCGAACTTTAAGTCAGAGACTACGGTGGACGGTAAGGTCAAAATCTATTTTGAGGAGCAAACTCCACAGAAAATTCTAGCACAAATCAAGACGCCACTAACTTGCATGGAGCTCCATACACCGACCCTCGAAGAAGCTTACATGGATTTAATCGAAAATAAAACCCAGGAGGTCACGATTTAACGAATCCACTTCAAAGAGACCTAAACGCAATTGTAGTTATTGCCGCCCGAGAGGTACTGCGATTCTTTAAAGACTGGAAAACTTCACTTGTGTTTAGCTTTATGTTCCCAGTATTGTTTCTGGGAATTCTCGGCGGCGTTATTGCGCAAAACTTAGGTGGCGGTCTAGGGTACAATTACCTTCAGTTTGCGCTTTTAGGAATGGTCGCCGCAACAATTTCCATGAACACCATGATGAGCGTCACATCACTTGTCGAAGACCGAGAAAACGATTTCACACAGGAAATCTTCGTAGCTCCAACATCGCGCTATTCAATCATACTTGGCAAAATCGTCGGAGGTAGCATCACAAGCATACTACAGCTTTTCGCATTCGTCATCATCGCACCAATTATGGGCATATCCATCGGGTTGCCAACTATCGGCTGGATCCTTGCGTTGGCGCCACTTATCTGCATATCAGGCGGAACACTAGGCATACTGGTCGCCAGCATATTTAGCAGTAGCCCAAAAACAGCGGATAGAGGCGTAATCCTGTTCACATTTGCCCAGATGTTTCTCTCGGGCGCATTCATACCGATAAACAAATCCAGCGGCGTCTTAAGCGCCCTATCACATGCCATGCCACTGACTTACATAGTTGATTTGCTCAGAGGACTAGTTTATCAAGGCACGCCATACTACAGCCAAATAGTCCTGTACAACCCACTGCTCGATTTAGCAATAGTCGCTGCAATTTCAATAGTATCTTTCGTGATTGGAACTTTTCTCTTCGTGCGAAGCGAAAGAAACCGATAAGTCCCCCATCTTCCAAAACAAAAAACCCGCTGCTCAGGCAGCGGGTTTTCTTTTTTATTCCCTTCATTCCTTGCTTTTTAAAGGTTCTAGAGTTAGAAATTCGGTAAAACCAAAATCCTTGCACCTAGAGAATTTTTAGATGACATAAAATAGAATTTTCTTTTCTTTTTGTGTTAGACCAAGAGGTTGCATTTGATTGAAAAAAAACTTGCCTAATCGGGTAGCTCAAGATTTAATTGTTTTTTGAGTGTTTTGTAGCGGTTGCGTACGGTTACTTCTGTTACGCCGGCGGCTTCAGCAATGTCTTTTTGAGTCTTTTTCTCGTTGTTCTGCAAGCAAGCAATGTATAGCGCGGCAGCAGCTAACCCCATCGGGTCTTTTCCAGCTGCAGCACGCTTGCGTCTTGCTTCCCTGAGAATTTGTATGGCTGCACCCTGAGTCTTACCTGAAATGCCAGTTTTTTCCGCGATTTTAGACACATATGTGCGTGCATCAGCGATAGGCACATGCAAGTCAAGCTGAGTCAACAGTAGTCTATAACATCTTGAAACATCTTCCTTGTCGACAAGGCTTGCTTCAGCAATTTCCCGCAATGTGCGTGGTGTTCCGCTTCCTCGGCAAGCAGCATAAAGAGACGCAGCAGCGATAGCGGCAATTGATCTTCCCCGGACTAGGCCTTTGTCTAAGGCTTTTCGGTAAACCACAGCGGCTTTTTCTTTGATTGGAGGCGGAATGTAGACTTTATCTGAAAGCCTGTCGAGTTCCGCCATTGCTTGAGCAAGGTTGCGGTCGATTGATGAGTGGACTCGGCTGCGTATTTGCCATTTCCTCAGGCGCCACATCTGCAGCCTTGTCGCCAAGGGCAGTTTTCTTCCAAATGCATCTCGGTCAACTTGGCTAATGGCTGTAGATAAGCCCTTGTCACGAACGGAGTAAGATGTTGGAACTCCAACTCGGCTTCTCGAAGCCTTCTCCTCTTGGGTAAACGCACGCCACTCCGGCCCTTTATCCATCATTTGCTCGTAGAGGACTAAGCCGCAGTCACCGCACACTGTTTCTCCCGTGTCATAATCGTGAACTAGGTTTTCGCTGCCGCACTCTGGGCACTTGTCGGACAAGCGGGTTTGTGTTTTAGTTACTTCTTTTTGCTCATTTTTTTCCTCCTTCTCAACAGGTATAGAATCGTCTATGGAGAAGTCTATGCAACAATTTTGCTAGAAAAACAGTATATCCAGCCTCGCAGATTAGACGAATTTACTGTTTTGCTACTATTATGTTAATGTTTTGGAGATTAATATGCATAGTGTACCAGATATTTTCAATTTATCATAAGTATCGGTTGCGATTCCAAACATAACGATAATGTTTTTAGGATGTATTTTGTTCTTCCTACCGTCAGCTTTAACGGTTGAACAATAAAATGGGGACATGAGGCATAAAGCGTGAGCGGCAGGGCAAAAAAGAAGGTTGGTTTGATTGGGTGTGGTGCAATCGGGACTGTCCTAGCTGAAGCTATCGAGCGTAAGCTTGTTATTTGCAACGAATTAGTTGTTTACGATGTTGACGATTCAAAGGCGCAAAAACTCAAAGACAACCTCAAGTTCCCAGTAACCATTGCGGAAAGTGTGGATGAGCTTCTTGCCGCAAAGCCGAAGGTTGTTGTGGAAGCTGCATCTCAGCAGGCTGCTAAGGAATACATGCCGAAAATTGCCGCGTCGGATGCCGAGTTGATTGTGATGAGTACGGGTGCCCTGCTTGAATTGGACGTGGATTTGGGTAGGGTTCATGTTCCTTCAGGCGCCATCGGCGGATTGGATGCTCTTTCCAGCGCGACTTTGGCAGGGATCGACGAGGTTGTTTTGACGTCACGCAAGAGCCCCAAGGCACTTGGCAAGGAAAACGCGGCAGAAGCAGTCGTTTATGAGGGGTTTGCGGAGGAGGCTGCGAGGTTGTTTCCCCGGGAGATGAATGTTGCCGCGACTTTGGCGTTGACGGTTAAGCCAGCGCGGGTGAAGGTTCGGGTGGTCTCTGACCCGGCCGTGACGAGGAACACGCATGAGATTTGGGTTCGGTGGCGGTTTGGCGAGATGTCACTGCGTTTTTCAAATGACCCGCACCCAGATAACCCGCATACGAGCGCGTTGGCGGCGTGGTCAGCCATCAAACTGCTACAAAACCTCCTTAAAACCTGAAAGCCTGCTCCTTTGGCTTCAGCATTTTTTCAGTCAGTAGCAATTCGGGCAACGGTCGAAAAGTGACGGGAAGAAACGGTCTTCCACGAGAATGCACCGAAAACAACGAGATTACACGGGAGAAAATATGTGACCTGCCAGCGCCACGCACCCCAAACCCGCAAAGTAGCCCAAAACATACACAAAAAATTTTTGCACCAAAAAGTGCAGGAAAATCACACCCGTATCTGCGAAAGCCACTTGGTGCTTACCTCGGGCTAAGAAAATATTTTGAGTCGAAACTAGTCTTTTGCGGTCGTAACTAGTCATTTCGAGTCAAATCTAGTCGGGCAGAGTCGATAGGAGTCGCAACCTGCAAACAGTCCCAACCCCAAAACAAAAAAGCACTCCCAAAACACAAACAACAAAAAACCACCAAACCCCAGTATCCAATCAATCTTATAAGCCAATTCCAACAATGCTGTAATGAGCTGTGGTTTGGATGCATGTTTCACTTGGGCTACTCATCGGCGTCCTAGTAGCTGTCGGAGCCTTTCTCCTCTACGTAGCCGTCGTAGGAGTAACCTTCATAGGCCTAGCCGCAGCTGACGAAGCTGCACTCGCTGCAACCCTATTCGCTGTCGCAGCAATCATAGTTGTCATATTCGCCGAAGGATTCAGAGCACAGTTTAAACGGGTAAAAACAGGCAGGGAAGCCTTAATCGGCGCCATAGGCACAGCCACTACTGAGCTCAACCCCGGCGGAGAAGTCCGCGTCATGAGCGAGTTCTGGGAAGCCACAGCTAAAGACGCAAACATTGCCGCGGGCCAAACAGTGGAAGTCGTCGGCATGGATGGCCTAACGCTTGTGGTTAAGGCGGCCCAGCAAAAAGCTTAATTCTGTAGACCGCTGAATACCATAATGAGGTTGTGTGAGAATGGACGAACTTTTAATCGGCTTAATCGCCTTCATAGTTTTTATCGTTGTAATCTTCCTTCTAAGTGGAATACGCGTGCTAAGAGAATGGGAAAGAATGCCTGTGCTGCGTCTAGGACGCTACGTAGGCCTCAAAGGACCCGGAATCATTTACCTTATCCCAATCATCGATCGAGCACCCCTAAAAATCTCAACTAGGCTAGATACAATTCAGTTCCGAACGGAATCAACCCTGACTAAAGACAACGTCCCAGTTAACGTAGACTCAGTGCTTTACATGAAGCCTGTGGATTTGGAAAAAGCAGTCCTGCAAGTCGAAAACTACTATCAAGCAACACAGCTCGCTTCACAAACAACACTGCGGGAAGTAATCGGCAAACAAAGCCTCAACGAGTTACTTGCGGAACGCGAAAAAGTAGGTGCTCACCTCAGAGAAATCATTGATGAAAAAACTGAGGCGTGGGGAATCAAAGTTACCGCAGTCGAAGTCCGAGATGTCATAATACCCGGCAACCTGCAAGATGCAATGTCCCGTCAAGCACAAGCTGAAAGGGAACGCATGGCAAGAGTAACCTTAGCCACCGCCGAGTTTGAAGCTTCACAAAAAATGATTGAAGCAGCAAAAATGTATGAGTCAAGCGCCGAAGGCTTAAGGTTAAGATGGATGAACATACTCTATGAGCTGGGTCAACAATCACAAACAAACACTATAATGCTGATACCGGCATCTATGCCAGAAGCAGGTTGGCCGCCTATCGGAACATACGGCTTCAAAGACCTAACTTCAGCACAGCAGGAACATGCAAAGACGCGGCCACCCACAACAAGATCCCAACAGCAGCCTTCCCAACCGCCGTCGACACAGTCCCAAGAATAATTATTGAGCGGCTTTCGCAGCCTCAACCGTGCGTTTGAGCAACAGCGCGGCTGCCTCTTGGCTGGGCCAGCCTCCTAGACCGCAGTCAGGACCCGTAAAGGTCATCCGCTCGCCATATTTTTCTTTGGCAACCCCATACCTTTTCTTTATCGTTTCTTCTGGCTCAACCATCTGGTCGGCTGAAGGTTTCCCAATGCCTTTCTCGTAAAGCTCCGCCAAAATGCTGTCGATATCCGTCCTGGCGATGCCTACCCGAATCTGCTTATCTGCCCGTTCAAGCATGCTTTTGGGAACAGCCTCTATGTTTTTAGGTGAGGCAGCGTACTCGAACGAGAGGACATCAAGGTTTTTTATACATAGCAAATCGCCAACTCCCGCCGCCGAGTGCAGGTGTATCTGTCGAATTGCTCCCTTGAAATCGAAGGCTTTCTCTAGCACTCCGCAGACGACGTCTGATGGGGCTTGGATAATGTTAAAGCCGAAGCTTGGTTCATCAATCGAAACCACCGTTGTCTCGATGTACTTGCTACTTAGGACGCTGTTTTTCGCAAACCGCTGAATCGTTCCTGCTAACCCCTCCAAAACATCCTGGTAAGGCGTGTTCCCGATCTCAGCCAGATAATGCTCAAGCGGACCAAAAATTGAAACTCTGAGCTGGATCTTTCTGCCGAATTCTTCGCTCAGAGCCTTGGCTTCCTGATTGATCAAGTACACTTCGGGCAAAACCGCTGTTTTCTCGTTCACAAGAAAAGAGCCCTGTTCCATCGCCGAATGTAGCGCATCTCCGACCTGCTTCATGCCATCGTACTGCTGAGGAAAATTCGCTACATCTAAACCCGACGCGAGCTTCAGTCTATAAGAGTCAAGCACCACCGAACAAAAGTTCTTCTCCAAAAAAGGATCCGTTCTCAGGTCTTTGCCTTTGATCGCCGCCCCCCTCGCCTGCCGATAAGCTTCGCTGAAAACCTCCTTATTCACGTTGGCGGGAAGAGGGAAACTTCCGACATCATCAACTAAAGTATCCATAAAGAAATATGTCAACAGAAATTCTATTAAAGCTAGCCCACGATTAAACCACAAAGAGGTATGAGTCATGTCTGAATCCAAATGCATATTTTGCCAAATAATCCGAAGAGAAACATCTGCAAGTATAGTGTACGAGGATGAACAGGTCGCTGCTTTCTTAAGCAACCGCCCCGTAAATGAGGGACACACTCTTGTTGTACCCAAGAAGCATTACGTCAACATTTATGAAACTACGGAGGATGAAGCAGCATACCTCTTCAAGGTAGCTAAGAGAGTCGCCCACGCAGTAAAAGAGGCGACAGGCATCGAAGCCATCAGGATTGTGCAGAACAACGGAGCAGACGCTGGCCAACTCATATTCCACCTGCACGTTCACGTTATCCCTATGAAACCACCACAGAACCAGGCCAGATACGAACTCGAGCTGCGCGCCCCTGAGCAGTTGGAAAAAGACGCGGGAAAAATCAGGGCAAGATTAACCGAGTCAAGATAGTAGGCATCCCTGTAAAGACCCAAAGAAGCATACGTTTTCCCATGGCATAAATATAAAAGAGGGAAAAACAACATTGCTCATCATTAAAGCTGAATAACATGACTGAAGAACCAAACGAACCGACCAGCAACGAACCCCAAACAGAGAAACTTTTAATCGACGACCCCTCAAACTTTCAGTTCCACGCTGCATACCTCGTCTACTCCGAAGCCTTTGACCATGCGGACGAGGAAGCGAAAGAGGAACTGAACCAGAATCTTGAAGATTTAAAATCAAGCAAAATCGACCTCGAAACATTCTACGTTAACATTTCACGTTACCGCAAAGTCGAGCAGATGCCTAGGCAAGGCGGAAAATTCACCGTTACAACCCAGCGCAAGAAAGATTGGCGCAAGAAAACGCAGCGGCAGGAAAGAATCAAGAGGCACAAGAAATAACATAAATCTTAAATATGTTAGATCCGAATTTTGAAGCATACAAACCCTAACTCGAGCAGTAAGGTTTGACTCCGATGTCTGAGAAAAAAATAAAGTTGACTGCAAATGCCAGCAGCGCCAACCCGTTTGCCATAAAACCTATCTTAGAACGAATAGTCGGCAGCAACGGCACGTTAAAACCGACCAACGACGGGTTCGATGTGAGTGCTGAGCTAAAAGGCGATTGCTCAAAAGACCTTAATCGCACGTTACTTTCGGAGTTGCGCAAGGCAGAAAAGAAAACTCGCCTTCGTGCAGAATGGACCTGTGATGGGACGACAGAAAAATATTTTGATTACGTACTCAAAAAAACAACAAAAACCTAAGATGCTGGTTTTTGCCGTAGCATTTTTCGTCGAATGATATAGAATGCAGCTCCGCCCGCCGCAACTACGAGACCCACCAAAATGTATTCTGGAGACAGCGAAAAGGCTAGCCCAAGGCAGCCTGCAAGCCCAGCTATCGCGAGGGCGCGAGGAAAGGTTCGTTGGGAACGAGGCAGTTTAAGGGCGGATACATTGGTTATGGAGTAGTAAAGTAAGGTCCCAAAGCTGGATACTGCCACCGCCAACTCCAACGGTGCAAAGGTAGCAACCACCAGAGTGATGGTGCCTACAAAGATTACGCTTCTCCATGGGTTTTTTCCAGCGCCTAACTTCGCCAAACCAGAGGGTAAGTCACTTTCCCTGCCCATAGCGAAGGCAACGCGGGAAACGCCTAAGAGGTCAGAGAGTCCCTCATTGAAGGTTGTAAGCATTGCGCCTCCAGCGACTAAAGCCACGCCTAAGCCGCTTCCAACAGCTATCATCATCGCTTCTAAAGGCGAGGCTGAACCCGCTACGCCTGAGGCACCTAAAACAGCGATTGCCGATCCAACCACGAATAGGTAAAGGAAGGTGACGCTGCCAAGCGCAATCAAAGAAGCTCTGGGGATGGTTCTCTTTGGATTTTTCACTTCCTCCACAAGCGTTGCGATGCGGCTGTATCCAGTGTAGGCAAAGAAAAGCAAACCTGTGGCACGCAGTATCCCCAATACTCCACCAGGAGCAAACGGCGTAAAATTCGATAAGTGAGCCGACGGAAGACCGATTACCGCGACTGCTAGCAAAGAGGCAATGGATAAGATTACAATTACACTTGTCACGCGCACGGACCTGCGGATCCCTGCAGCATCAAGAAGGACCATAACCACCGCAGCGCCTATTGCTGCTATTCGGAATGGGACGCCGGGCCAAACTGCATGAAGGTAGCTTCCGAATGCTATAGCGCTTACGCCTGGTCCAACGGTGTTTGCTAAAAGGAACATCCAGCCTGCAATGAAGCCCCACCAGTTGCCAAGCATGCGTCTCCCAAATTCGTATGTGCCTCCTGAACGGGGAAAAACAGCGGCTAACTGGATAGACGAGGACGCATTGCAAAATGCAACAAACGCGGCGATGCCGAAGGAAACAAGGATTGCGGGGCCAGCCAGTCCTGCTGCGGGAGCTATAACGGTGAATATTCCTGCGCCGAGAATTGCGGCGAGACCCGTGGCTATGGCGTCGAACAACGTTAGCTGTGGTTTTAGTTTGGCGTCTTGTGGTTTACTCAAAAATATAGCCAATAAACTATCAGGAAAACAAGCAATAAATCATTTACTGCTAGTAATTAAGGGGAAGTTTCACGAAGTCTTTTAAAGTTAAACTGCTTGATTTTGATTTAGAGATGACATGCGCGCAATCAAGGCAGTTGTGGGTTTTGCAATTATTCTTTCATTAACTCTTGTTATTCCTAGTAGCCACAGTTTTGTGTCTGCAGTGACCTCTGGCCAGATTGCTTTTGGCGTAAATTTAGCTCAGATGCGCCCCCCGATTGATGATTACGCGTTTGATTTTAACACAGGTGTTCCGCCGCAGTACGGCGTTAATTGGCTTAGAGAGGCAGCGTTTGTGGATCCAGTTCATGCCGCGAACTTTACTAAGTTGTATAATCAGTACTCGGCTTACGGGTACAATTGGGAGCTTAGACTTGACATTTTAGCTGTGACTGACCTGTATGGAACAAACTGGACCCTGCCAGACTGGGACTCCTACGTCACCAAAGTTGTTAACGATTTCCCGAACGTTCATGTTTGGGAGGTCGGTAACGAGGTTCTCAGCGGAGAAGAACAGTACAACACAGGGTACCTTGCGAGCGGGAATCTTTCGCTTGCATACTTTAACATTCTTAAAGATGCCTACCAAATAATTAAGCAGCATGATCCTTCGGATACAGTCATAGCTTTTGGGGGTCAAGACATTTTTGTTCCCGGAGACTTAGCGCTTTACAATTCGGGGAGCTTTCAAGATGATTCCTATGAGCTTGCAGCGCAGGTTTGGGCTAACGGAGGGGCAAACTACTGTGATGCTGTTTCGCTTCACATTTACGGTGACAACACTGGCGGTGCATGGTTGCCAAATGAAACTGTAACTTACAATGGAGTAACCTCAAAGGTTACGCTTCAGCAAATATGGAACGGCTACATTAACGAGTATGAGCAGCTGACGGGCAAGCCTATTTGGTTCACTGAAACTGGGGAACCCATAGACAGCCCTCCTAACGACCCGACTCCGCCAGTCATCGGCAATTCACTGCAAAAACAGGCGGCGTTCCTGACGCAAACTTTCACGTTCCTATCAAGCTTCTCATTTACCCGAGCAATCTTCTGGTTCAAACTTGTCGGTCTTTCACAGTACTACAATGGCAACGGCGACTTGGTTTACACTTTGGACGACGGGTTGTTCAACCAAGATGGAACGGCAAGACCTGCAACGTCGGCTTTCCAAAGTTTCTCACAAGCGGTTGCTGTCCCCTCGCCAACTCCAACTGAATTGTCGAGTCCCTCCCCGTCCGCTACATCTACCACTTCGACCGTGCCAACCTCGACGCCGTCTCCGACCCTCTCCCATTCCATATCTCCAACAAGTTCACGTTTACCAACTAGTACAGTCCCAGAATTCCCAAACTCCGTTTTGTTAGTAACGCTGCTCGTCTCATCAACGTTGCTCTTTTTCTTTAAACGCACGGTGAAAGTCAAAAGAGGAGTTTCCTTAGACCACTAAACCCCCTTTGTGCATTCCAAAACCGTCGGCTCAACCCTCTTGCATTGATATTTTGCGGACTCCTTAAAGAAGCAAAAATGAATTTGAAACGAAAGCCTTTTTGCTATTGGTTCAGAAAAGTTTTAACCTTCAAAAGTTACATATCTGCGATTGAAGGAAAAGAATGGTTACCGCTTCGAGCCTCTCTGAACCAACGACTCCAAAAAAAATTGTCAAAGTAGGATTAATTCAGACCGCACTCTTGGACAACATAGCTGACAACATGAAAACGGCCATCGAAAGGGTTGAAGAAGCATCAAGAATGGGCGCTCAAATCATTTGTCTGCAAGAGCTTTACAGGACAAAGTATTTTCCGCAGGAGGAAAAACGAGATTTTAGCGATCTGGCTGAAACAGTTCCTGGAGATTCGACAAAGACGTTTTCGGCGCTAGCGAAGAAGAACGCCGTCGTCATGATTGTGCCTATTTTTGAGAAAGCTTCAAACGGGAAATACTACAATTCCGCTGTTGTAATTGATGCAGACGGAAAAGCTTTGGGTGTCTACCGCAAGATGCACGTTCCTTGTGACCCTCTGTTTTACGAAAAAAACTTCTTTGCCCCCGGCGACAAAGGATACCGCGTTTTCGAAACCCGTTTCGCCCGGATAGGAGTGCTAATATGCTATGATCAATGGTTTCCCGAGCCTGCAAGAATCAACGCTCTGAAAGGTGCTGAAATCCTCTTTTACCCTACCGCGATTGGCACAATTAAAGGCGAGGATTCGTCGGATGGAGACTGGCATGACGCTTGGAAGACGGTTCAGCGTGGACACGCTATCGCGAACGGTATCCATGTCGCCGCCGTAAACCGAGTCGGTGTGGAAGGGGAACTTGAGTTCTGGGGTGGCTCATTCGTATGCGACTCCTTCGGCGTGGTTCTCAAAGAAGCGAGTAGCGAAAAAGTGGAAACTTTAGTTGTTGAGGCGGATCTTGCAAAAAACAAGAGGATTCAAGAGGGCTGGGGGTTCCTTCGAAATCGGCGACCCCAAACTTATAAAGCGCTCGTGGAGGACATCTAAAGTCAATGAGTCCTACGAAAACAAACTCTGAGAAGACCCCGAGTGAACTTGGATTCTGTATGCCTGCGGAATGGTCTAAGCATGAGTCAACTTGGCTAGCTTGGCCTCATGACCCAACAACATTTACCTCCGGAGTTGAGAAAGTTGAGGAAACATTTGTTCAAATAATCAGTTTACTCCACAAGGATGAATACGTGAACCTTTTTGTTAAGGATCAGCGTATGAAGCAAAAGGTTTCAGGGTTACTTCAAACTCACAATGTTGATTTGAAGAGGATAAGGTTTTTTGTGTTTGCCTATGCCGACGTGTGGTTCCGTGATTACGGTCCCATTTTCGTTAAGCATAACGGCGATTTGGCTATGGTGCATTGGATTTTTAATTCTTGGGGAGGAAAATACGAGGAGCTTATGAAAGATGCGTTGATGCCGCATGAGATTAACAAGGTTATGCAGCTAAGGTGTTTTGAGCCTGGAATCGTTTTGGAGGGAGGCTCAATCGATGTTAATGGAAAAGGAACCCTTTTAACGACTGAACAATGCCTGTTAAACAAGAACAGGAATGCTTGCCTTAAGAAAGAGGAAATCGAGAAGTTCCTGATGGATTATTTGGGTGTAACTCACATAATCTGGTTGAAGAACGGCATCGCTGGAGATGACACCGACGGACACGTTGACGACTTAGCGCGGTTCGTTAATCCCACCACCGTTGTATGCGGCTATGACGATAGGGAAAGTGAAAACAGCGAAGCGTTAAGAAAAAACTATGAGCTGCTGTGCCAATCAACTGACCAAGATGGCGGGAAACTCAAAGTCGTAAAGCTTCCGATGCCCGGGAACGTTGCCTACGACGGAAAGAGGTTGCCTGCAAGCTACACAAACTTTTACATAGGTAACCGAACGGTTCTGGTGCCGACTTTTGAAAGCGAAAATGACAAAGTGGCATTATCCCTGCTTCAGAAACATTTTCCTAAAAGAAAGGTAGTTGGAGTAAACTGTGTTGACTTGATATGTGGGTTCGGCGCGATTCACTGCATCTCGCAACAGCAGCCGGTTTAAGCCAAGACTTACAAGTTACCGCTCGATTTATTGGATCGCATTGTTGCATGAGCTGAAGCCCGGAGAAGTTAAAAACGCAAAAAAGCGTGCAGAATAGCGATTCAATCGAAAAATTCTGCGTGATTCCTTGCTAATCAGAACAAAGAATGATGAGTTTTTTGACATTTATGAGATTAAAAGAAAGGCAAGACAGAGGCTAAGCTTCGAAAAACAGACGTGCAACGGGCGTTCCACATAAGTCTTAAATATTGAATGGTAGCAAATAAGGGCTCGTTGAGCAAGGTTGTACTTTGTTCAACAAAAACAAAACTAAAGGAAGAGAAAAGAATGAATTTATTAAAAAATAAAATTGCAGCAATAGTAATGTCGATGCTTATGATAACAGTGATAGGCGGAGCAGTCTCAATGGCACATGGACAAACCGCTGGCAGTATTCTGGTTCCAACGATCGCTTTCTGTAACGTTGCACCTAATCCATGCGGTGTCGGGCAAACCGTGACAGTTGACTTCTGGCTGGCCGTACCTTTATTTGCTGAACAAGATGCTGTGAATATGAAAGTTTATGTGACCCCTCCAGGTGGAACACAAACCCTTCTAGGAACATTCACATCTGACACAACCGGCGGCACATATACAACGTACACTCCGACGACAGTAGGCAACTACTCATTCCAGCTTGTATACGGCGGACAGCAGTTTGCGCCTCCAAATCAACAGTACTACAACGAGCCCAGCACAAGTCAACCAGCAACTCTGGTGGTGACATCAACGCCGAGAGGCGGCTTGCCTGAAACGCCGCTTCCAACAAACTACTGGGAAGCACCAGTCAACTCTGAAAACGTCCAGTTGTGGTCGTCCATATCGGGACCTTGGATGGGATATGTAGCAAACACATTTGCCGCTACTGGCGGATACAATGCTTCAGGCAACTATAATCCGTACACCGTTGCGCCGTCATCCGCTCACATCTTATGGACTAAGCCGTGGTGTGTTGGCGGAGTAGCAGGAGGACCATACGGCAACAACGAACAATCCAGCAGCTACTGGACGACCTCGCAGTACGATCCCAAATATGCGCCAATCATCATGGACGGCATAGAATACTCAACATGGTACACAACCCAGACTGGCAGCTCGCAAGGAATTATGGCTCTAAATCTGTATACTGGACAAACCCTGTGGGTGATTAACACGACACTCACATTGAGATGCGGAATGATACTTAACTTCCCAACCATTGACCAATACGGATGCATCGGACCATACATCTTCGCCGCAGACGGCGGAGGATTCTTCGCTCCATCAACTACATGGTACATGTACGATGGCTTGACAGGGCAATACGTAGCCAAAGTTACGAACCTTCCATCATTCGCTCTTATGGGAGCTGACGCTAACGGAAACATAATCGGCTACGCAGTCGCAACCAACGCATCTTTCACTGGTCAAACATATCCATTGACCGTTCGGCAGCCATCGATGAATAGCGCTGGCGTTGTCTCGTATACACCTGAAACCTTCAACACTATCGCAAACGGACCAGTGCTCGAGATGTACAACTTGACACAAGCTATAGTTTTCTCAGGCACCGATTCTGCTCTAGGCGGTCTATTCGACTGGACTGTCCCAATAGGAACCGTGTTCAATTGGAACTTGGGCTTACAATGGGCTGTTTCTGAAAATGCAAAGCTTAACGGCGTCGCAGTGCAAGGTCTCGGCAACGGCTTCTTCTCAACTTCAGCTTGGTCAGGAAATACATTAGTGTTCCAAACTGGAACCACTTCAGTCGCAGAAGATGAGGGCTGGGTGGTTGAAGCAGGATGGAACGCACAAACAGGTGCACTCATGTGGGTAACCAATAGAACCGGCGGAATATACAACCCATCATACACAAGAATCAGCAACACACCATCAGCAGCAGCCGGAGTCTACGTTGAAATCAACCAGGACTCATATCAAGCCGCAGCATACTCACTGACAACCGGTCAAACAGTATGGACAACCAACCTCGATGTACGCATGGCTGACGGATTTATGCCGAACCAATACGATTCATATGACTTCGAAACTGTACCTGACACAGCCACTGGTGTACTATATGTTTGGGCTTTAGGAGGCGACGTATGGGCACTCAACATGACTAACGGCAACATAATGTGGACTTGGAGCACCTACCAGATTAACGGAGCAGCTGGCACAGAATCACCATACGGTATCTATCCGATTTGGGTCTTCTCTGATGAAGCTTTAGCTGGGCAGGGTGCGGACACGATACTCTATCTCTCTGAAGGTCACGAATACAACCCACCATTGTTGCACGGAGCCTTAGAGCTAGCACTAAACGCTAACAACGGGCAGTTAGTCTGGAGTAACCTTGGCTTTGACGATACGGCAACTGCAGTAGCGTACGGTGTTATGACGACATTTAACAGCTATGACGGGCAAATCTATGCGTATGCTCAAGGACCTAGTAAGATAACGATCAACGCGCCTCAGATTGGCATATCAACGAAAACACCCATAACTCTAACTGGTACAATTACAGACGTGTCTCCAGGCGCTTCGCAGTCAGCGGTCGCAAAGAACTTCCCCAATGGATTGCCATGTGTTTCTGACCCTAGCATGTCTGGTTTGATGGAAGCAGCTTACGAGCAGCAGCCTCTGCCAAGCAACCTGACCGGGGTTCCGATTTCGGTGTTTGTCTTAGACAGCAACAACAACTACCGCTCAATCGGCACGACAACATCTAATGCTCTGGGCGACTGGGGCTTAACATGGACTCCTGACATCACGGGCAACTATACAGTCTATGCAGTGTTCGCAGGTTCACACGGGTATTATCCTTCGTCAGCTTCAACGTTCTTCTATGCAGGTGCGCCACCAGCAACCATAGCGCCAACAGTGACACCCGCTACCAATTTAGCCTCAAACAGTACAGTTGAATACGGAATCGTCGCAATCATCATCGTGATAGTCATAATCGGCGCAGTCCTCGCATTGCTCGTCACAAGAAAACGCCCATAAACAAAGAAGAAACAAAATCAAACCTCTTTTTCTTTTTTTTAATTTTTAAATCAAGAACGCAGATAGAAGGTTTTTTTGGAAACTTTGGTGTGTTAAAAGAAAATGAAGTGCTTTTTCCAAGGAAAATGTAGTATGATCTGAGAAAGTTTGGGAATGTGAGTTTTCTTTGGCGCTTACATTTGTTTGGTGTTTTTCTGCTGTTGTTGTGGCATAGATACTGGGATGATTGTTGCTTTCGACAGGTTTTCTTGTTCGTTGAGGATTAGTGATATGGCTTTGCCTTCGGGAACTATGATCTTTGTGTTGTTCTGCAGCGATGCTGTGATGGTGTCTAGCTGCTTGTAGACGACGGCGCTGTCCTTGAAGTATGTTGTCAACGCTTCATTTCTCAGTTTGGTCGCTTGCGCATCACCTTCAGCTATCGTAACCGTCGCCGTTTTTTGGCCTTCCGCCTGAAGAATAGCTGCTTGCTTTTGTCCCTCCGCAACTTGGATCGCGGCGTTTTTCTCTCCGCTCGCCAAAGTGGCTTGGGCTATCGCGGTTTTCTCAGCCGCTTGCCGCTCGTTGTCTGCTTTAAGCACAGACTCCATTGATATGATGAGTTCTCTTGGCGGCTCAAGATCTTTGATTTCTGCCCTCACGATTTCGATCCCCCACTTCTCTGTCTGCTGATCCAGAGCCATCTTGAGGCTACTGTTGATTATGGGTCTGGAGGTGTTCGCAATCGCCATATCCATGCCGCCTATGATATCCCTCAGAACCGTCCGGGCGAGGGTGTCTATCTGCGCCGAAAAGTTCGCCACGTTATACTGCGACGCCTTCACCGATGTTTCATCAGGCTTGATTTTGTAGAACACCACCGCGTCCACGCCCATGAAAACCTTGTCTTTAGTTATTACATCTTGGCGTTGAACAGGCGTCATCCGCTCAGTTATGTTGACTTTTATTATGCGGTCGATGAAGGGAAAAAGAAAGGTGATTCCGCCCTCCACAAAACGATGATACTTACCGAAACGCTCAACCAAACCCTTGTCTATTGGCCTAACAATTCGCACCGACAGAAAAAGCACATAAATAACAATAAGAACTACAATTATCGGCAAAACAATAGCAACAATTTCGAGTGCACTCAACTTAAACACCCCTCTCCAGCGAGCCTATTGTCGGCAAATGCTTTTATAATTTTCTAAAAAACGAACGTGATGGCGGTTGAGCGTGAATTTTTACGTGGAATTTTTTCGCAAAATTTTTTCTTTGTGTTTTGGGTTGCTTTTTTGATTTGGGGCTTGGTTTGGCTGCAGGTTGAGTCTAAAAAAGACAATATTATACACTTCCATACACTTTTATACAATATTATACACTTTAAGACAATGTCAGACAATCTTAATTAAAGGGGACAATTCACATGCCGAACTCAAAAGGTAACCTTAAGAGGCGTGCTCCCGAAAGGGAAAAAGTGCGGTTAGAACAAAGTTTTTTTGCTCTTTGTGATCTGGGTTGCTTTTTGGTTTGGGGGTTGGGGATTAAAATTTAGCCAACCAACCGACCAACAGTCTACCCCAGCGTACAATATCGGGACAAGCCAACGCGCCACAAAGGGTTAACATCTTAGCCATGCCTTTGCATGTATGAAAGGCTGGCTTTTTTCGCTCCTATTTACGTTAATCTAAACAAATATTTAATATACAAAAGTTGAAGAGAGACAGTGTCGGTGATAGCTATGCTGTGTCCCCGCGAAGAACTTGATTTAGTAATAGTTCTTGGTGTTGGCGGTGCAGTTTTACTTGTCTATGGTCTCTTGCTTTTGTATTACGGATTTAGTATAGGCGGTATTCCATTTTGGCTAGGGGCAATAATACTATTTTTCGCCTTACTACTTGGAATCAAGTTCGGATTCCTGGCCGGTGTTGAATTACCTCCCATCTATTGGTAGGCCCTAACAAAATGGCATGGGAGATTCTCCTGAAAGTCACGCTTTCCTCATGTCAATGAAAACAGGAAAATGTGAGCGCGCGAATAGGGAGGCAGCACAAAAGATCGGTAAAATATCAATGCACTGTCACCAATTTGCCTTTAACGCACTTAATTTCGGAGCAAGGCAGCGCGCTGATTGTCGTCGGGTAGTGGAAAAACATTAAAAGGAGATAAGCCGTCACTGTTGCGAAGGGGTCCGTGGCGCAGTACGGATAGCGCGTCAGCCTTCTAAGCTGAAAGTCATGGGTTCAAATCCCATCGGACCCGCCATTGGATTTTCTTTGTTCCCCAAAGAAACTCCAGGTAAAGAAAGGGGCTTGTTCACTGTGTTCCTGCTTTCAATCGCCTTGATTAACTCGATTAACGTGTTTTCGCATGCCTTTGAAACATTGATGCCAAGAGAATGCGCTCTTTTCACTACGTCAGGAGCTATGCTTATTGAAACTTTGGTTTTTCCGTCTTTATGCGTATTTGTACCGTAATCCACGCCTTTATCCGTACTATCATTTGTCATAAACGTTAACCTCTCTTTTGAAAATCCAAAAACCTCTAGTCGGTGTCTCAGGAATTTCTCCATTGATAGTGACATAAGGATGCTTTTCGATATGTGGTTTTGAATGAAGTTTTGATTCTTCAAAGGCCCTTTTGAGATATCGGTCAAGCTTCTTTAGGTTAGCCTCCCAACCTCGTGGATTCATTTCTACACTGAATAACTCGGGATGTTCAGAACGAATTAGCCTTCTTAGTAAATCGCGGTCAAGATTGCAAGTTTGCTGATCATGTCGATATTTTGTTACGAGTTGAGGGACAGTCTTGTCTTTCTTGACGGACATTTCACCATCATTTCCATGGGAGTCTATGGACATCTCTAATTGTGGAAATGGAATCATATAAGCGTTGTCCTATGACTTACAAGGCGATTAAAACGCAAGAACAAAAACAATTCAAAAACCCTCCGGAAGTTCGTGCCTACATGGCGAAAATCAAACGCGAATACCGAGCAAGAAAGAAACAGCGAAATGCAATTAAAAATTAGCGCCCGAGGCAGTAACCCCATGACTGAAAGCGACATCAAACCCTATGAAGTAGAGCTAAGCGAGAAAGGCAAAGCAAGAAAAGAAGCCTTGAAAAAAGCCTGCGCTATCGGGATGGCGATAGAAGAATACATCAAAGAAAACAAAAACAAGGAATTAATGCTTGATGACCTCAAAGAAATTTTAGGTTACACCATCAAGCATGACGACAATAACAAACTAATCACGTTTCTTTGCATGGTCCTGACCTATACCGAAGATAGTCAAGTCAACATAGCGAACCTGGCAGAATCAAGCACCGGTAAAAGTTACATTCCCCTGCAGCTGATTCCTTACTTTCCAAAAAGTGACGTAATCGCTTTAGGATATGTTAGCCCAACAGCTTTTTTCCATGATTGGGGTATCGCGTTACCCGATCCAGACGACAAAAGCGACGTCGACCCTGAGAAAAGACGCAAAATAATACATGTCAACCTAGAAAGGGTGATACTGCTTTTCCTCGATCAACCACATGAGCAGCTGTTAAAGAATCTCCGGCCAATGCTAAGCCATGACCAAAAACACATTGAAGTCAGAATCAGCAACCAATCACAAAGAAGTGGTTATCGCACAAAACGAGCGATTTTAGAAGGATATCCTACTGTTCTTTTCTGCTCAGCTAAGACTAAAATGGATGAGCAAGAAGTTACCCGCCTATTTCTTTTGTCACCTGAAATTAGCCAGGACAAGATCAAAGAAGGCATTATACTGAAGCTACAGAAAGAAGGTGACCGAGAAAAATTTGAGGCAGACCTAGACGCCGATCCAAAACGAGCCTTCATAATTGACCGAATCAAAGAAATTAAGGCCCTCGAAATCAAAGAAATAAAAATCCCTGAAGAAATACTCGCTCAAATCAACATTCATTTCCTAGAGGACCGCGAATTTTTGTTACCCCGGCACATGCGAGATATTACCAAGATTACCGCGATAATGAAGGGAAATGCACTTCTAAACTACATGAACCGCCAACAAATCAGGGATGAAGTGAGCCCTGAAGTCATACTTTCAATCTACATAAACGAGACTGATATGCAAGTCGGTTTCCAACTCTACCAGGCAGTATCAAAAGCTAATGAATTAGGGTTACCGCCAAGAAACCTAGAAGAATTCGAAGCTCTAAAAGACAACTTCCTTGATCCTGGCTTAACTAACGCTGAATTCCAAAAAGCGTACTACCAAGCATTTCATAAACTACTAGGCCGCGACAAAGCCAAAAACAAACTTGAACAACTCGCAAACGCCGGATTACTTGAAGAAAATCCCGATCCAAACGATAGGCGCAAAGTGAGATATATGTGTGAGGGGGTAGGGTATGAAAATCCTGAAGAACCTAACTCTACGGATGAATACTGAAAAAAAGCTGAACATATACGTACTCCCCGCATATATTGTACCCTACCCTATCACATACATAGTTTTTAGAGGTTTTTTGGTATGTCTAAAAAAGACATATTTTTATGAGAGTTTATCTTACTTAAAAAAGCGGATGCGACCAATGGAATACCTAGTTAGCCGGCAGAATAGAGGCCGTGTTATTGGTAGACTGTGCTCCAGGTGCAAGAAACCAATCGTTGTAGGCGACAAAATCATTACTAGGTGCCATAAGAATCCAGTTTATCATAAAGAATGTTTTGAAGGAATGTTTGTTTGATGTTGAAAGAAGGTGACGGCAACTTGGCTAAATCTCGCAAAGATGGAAAGTCAAATTCGCGTAGTTTGGTAAAGCGGTATGAAGCGATTGTGAGACGCGAGCAAGGGTTTCCTTCAACCTACAGGCGTGAAAAAGGAAGGGGTTACGATTGAGTTTTCAACCTAAACGAAAATATGACATTGAGAACGCGACTTTGCAAACGCTTAGTCAAAAACTTGCAGCTAAAAGTCCGGCCTTAGTGGATTATGCGTGTAACATTTACGCTGACAAAATCGCTATGATTGACTTAACGATGCTTCTTTACGCTGACGAACCCGAATTAGTCAAAGACTTGGAAGCGATTAGAGAACAGCTTAAAACGATTGGCGAGGCTTTATGGATAAAAAATTCTGATGTGCTTACCAATTTGGGCTTGAAAGTCGGAAGAACAGGAATAAGGGAGCTACCTGGTAAGCGTGCAGCAACAGAATGAGCGACGTCCCAACAGTGTGACGTCGGTTACCCCTAAAGAATACAGCAAAGAATTAGCCAGTTTAATCTGCGACTTCCTACATCAAAGACAGTTCCCGGTATGCGTCATTTACGGAAATCCCGAGACTGGAAAAAGCGACACAGCTTGTCTAATGGCAGAAATCGGATTGAATGAAGGCGAACTAGATTGTTTTGCTTCCAACATGAAAACCGAAAAAGGCCAAAGAATAACCTCACTTGAAGAAGTCAAAGTTTGGCATCGAAACCAAATAGGCCACAAATTGTATATTTTAGACGAAGCCGGAATAAACGACGACGCACGGTCACCTTTCAGCAAACTAAACCGCCAAATCCGCCATGAAATCTTTATAGCAAGAAAATTCTATGTCCATTGGATATTTGTACTGCAAGAAATCAAGGACATTGATACCTGGAAAAGCAGCAACTTAACCGGGTTACTACTCAAAAAGAAAGCGTCGTTAGATGGACACTTCAAAGGCATTTTAGAGTTCAAATGGTTTGCAGACCAAATCCACGTAAACGACTTTCCAAGAACCTCACTGTACTTTGACACGCTCGATGTAGCACCGTTTACCCTGGAGAAGCAAGCTGAAGATATACCGTGTACCCTGGTTGGAGAAGAAGCTCAGGTTGCAAGGTTCTTGAAACAAACACATAGCAGCGACAAAACAGCAACCGAAATGAGTAAGCTAACAGGGCAAACTTGGACACGTAAAGACGTTATGAATTGTCTTTATCGCTTGCTTGACCATATAAACATCTGAAACCCGTTCTTTTTCCGTGTAAGTGTAGTTTCTGCGTAGAGTAGAGGTTACACACCTATCAGTAAGTACACTAAAAAGCCTAAAATACATCATATTTCATAATAGGCTTATAGAATGAAACATGTGGTAAGAAAAATGCAAATCTCAGGTAAAGACAGACGCACTTTAAGGATGATTAAGCAGTACCCAGAGCCCAAAGAAATCTTAGCGAAAATCCTAGACCCAGAAACAGATTGGCCCTACAGCACAGACCCAGAACGCGAACGAAAAACACAGCTTTATCTCGCAAGAGACAGGGCCTTAGCTGCGGTCCTCTATAACGGCGAGCTGCGAATCTCTGAAGCTGAACGCCTAGTTAAGTCACAGTTCAAAGACAAGCCCTTCAGAATTGTTGCTGTGCAATTATCTAAAGCTGAAAAGCACATGCGGAATATGCGTAATCAAAACGGCGACTTAGTACCAATCCCTGAAGGCCACCCCAACTATGGCAAAGTCTTGACGAGGAAGGACCTTTATCGAAAAGAAATTAGGCTACCATCGAAAGGTTACCGGGGCCAAATCAGCGAATTAATCAAGCAATACCTGGACATGCTGACAGATGATAAAGACTTTGAGACTATCCCAATTTTTAATATTGATAATACTCGCGTCGACCAAATTGTTAAGAGAAAATTAGGTGTACCTCCCCATTGGCTACGCGCGTTCGGCGAAAATGAGTTGTATGGTCTTTGGGATTATGACTTAATTGCCGTCGCTAACTACGTTCAAGTGGACCCGAGGACACTATCTAAATACATTCACCGTGTACCTGAAAAGTACCTAGACCGAGAGTGACCTTTCTACTGTTCCCAGACCAGGTATAACGACGCAAAAACCTTAGGCAAAATTTTGCCTAAGGTTGGCGCTGTAAAAAAGAAAGTAGGTAGTTTTTCTACACCAACTATGAGTAGCTACCCAAAAAAGAGTAAGCAAAAAGGTGGTAATTTGCCACCTTTTCCTAGACCTTGTTTTTTTTCACCGCTAATTTCTCGGCTAAAGTTTTGTTAATCAGGTGAATCTTTCCGCCCTTGTCGTCTGTGGTGATTTCGATAGTATCAAGGTTCCCTAACCACTCATGCAGTCTTTTGAGGTCCTGTTGCTGCATCGCCGCCTCTATGAAAGTCTCTTCCGGAGCCCCCCATTTCAAGCCAGGATAGAAAACTTCCCTGCCTCTAATCTTATCAAGCTGCGCTTCAACTAAATGATGGATCATTTCTGGAACTGTCTCGCCATGCTGTTTAGCCCACTGTTCTATTTCCTGCAGCTGTTTCTCGGGTATGTATACCTGTTTTCCTTTTTTCATTCATTCACCCCCTGCGTCAACTTTTTCCTTTAAGAGAAGTGAACTGTTGACTTTGAGAAGGATAGCCTGCGCTGCCTGAGCAGCTCGAAACCTTAGGTCGGCGACGAGTTTTGGATTATAGTAGTTCGCAGCAAAGACATTCGCCGTAACGCGACCATGAAAAAAGTCTATTTCCTCAGGCCGCAACCACTGAGTAACAAATGAAGCATGATTCTCTCGAACATCACTAAAACGCTGCGGAATATGACGCCTTCCAAGCGCCTTATTCTTAAGATGATTCTCACTGATCTCCGACTGTTTACCGATTAAATCAAGCATTTCCAGCGGAACATAGGAAACAAACGCTTTCTTGCAATCCCTAATGAATGTCTCTTTGAAGCGGAAATGCTCCAAAAACCCAGTTCCAACATTGTAGTATTTGTCTGCTAAAGTTCCTTCTTTGGTTAGCTGTATGATCAGATTGAAAGAATTTATCGCTTCGGAAAGCCTCAAACCTGTAATAGAAATGAAATCCATGAAAACGCAGTATTGTTGCCTGGCTTCTTTGACTAAAAGGATCCAGTTGAAAACGTCGTCTGCATCGTTAGTTCTATTCAAGCGGTCTATAATGATGTCGTCTGCGCTGCGGCCTGCCCAGGTTAACCCGTAATTCTTGATTAACTTCAAATAGCCTTCATAGACGCCTAGAAACTTTGCGAGTGCTGAAAGAGACTGCAAAACCTTCGACTGCATACTCTTAGGAAGCTGCGTAACTTGAGAAAGATCACTTGTTACGAGGCAACTTGAGTATTTGAAAGCAGCATTAAACACTTGACTTTCCCATCGACTACTAAACTCTCTATTCTTAAGATATTTCCCAAAAGAAACCCAATCTATCCCTTTTTCGCTAAAAGAACCTTTTAAATCGGCTTCTAAGCTGAAAGTCATGGGTTCAAATCCCATCGGACCCGCCATCATATGCAAGAAAAGATGATAGATTTTTCTATTCTTCACAGTTGATTTCTTAATTTGCTGTTTCTCGTGCTTAGGAAGCTCTTTTCTTGAATGCTGATAGGGGTTAACAAAAAGCTTCCTAGCTTATTCATTGAACACCAGCACTACAGCGAAACGAATTGGAACAATTTCATCCTTTATCGCCATTGTTTTACTCAATTCAAAAACATAGTCCTGAGAGATTCAACCGCGCGTGCTCTAATGAAGCTATCGAATCAAGCTGTTGACATTTCCATCTTTGGATTAAGCAAAGTCTGCTCTAAGTTTTCACGGGGAATAAATCTTAAATCTGCATGGCATAGAGGGCTAAGTATTTTAAAACTCAGCCTATAATTACAGAAAGAATTATATTTTTGATTTTCGTAATGATAAAATGGTGATTTGTTTTGGTGAGTTTTGAAAGTATTTCTGGAAAATTTGTTATTTGTGCAGGCGGTTTTGACCTAGGGGAGATTAATGGGATAGAGCTGAACACTGACAGTTGGCAAGTTACCCATTTGCATGTGAAGTTGTCAAATAAAGCATCTGAGGACCTTGGATTCAAAACAAGATTTACAAGCAAAACTGTATGCTTGCCTATTTCATTAGTCTCTAAAGTTGGAGACAATGTATTGTTAAACAAGTCTCTTGAGGAATTAACCAAACACCCAGAAATTAATGAATGCCGAGAATGATAGCTAAGTTGAAGCTAAGTGCTTTCGATGACAAGTAACTATATTTCTTGAGAGTTATCCTTTTTTGAGGTTCTATCTTTACTAGCTTGCAGTTGTCAATTCCATTTTTGGAGTAACCAAAGTTTGCTCTAGGTTTTCGTTTATTGCTAGTATTTGTTTACTGAATTCTTTTATACTTTCTCAAATAGTCCCTGCAGAAAAATGTCTTAGGAACTCTTCCAGCTAGAATATCCGCCAGCCAGAGATTACACCACTCTTTCTCAGGTAACTGCTATGATAACTTAGTTCCTTTATCCGCATCTTTACTTTTGATCTTCTGAATCTGCATTGGATTGCAAAGTAAGTAACGGGCTGGCTGTTGCATACTTACTCTAACGTTGTTAGCTATTGAAGTGGGAGCACCAAAGACAATAGTCTCTAGGCCCGCCCAAATAGGGCTTGGATTAGAGAATTCTAAACTCTTTTATTTTGTATCATGTGCATATTGCAGTAGGTTGATGTTCGAACATCCATTTTTGTCCAAACTGTGGAGCAAGAAGAAAAGGCTAAGATGACAAGTCTTAAATCTGCAAAGCGTAGAAATGGAACTAGATGTGACAATGATGCAACAAAAAAACTGCCCTGAATGCAACAAGCCTCTAACGTGGATTCCAGAATATCAAAGATGGTACTGCTACGAAGACAAGATATACCCTGAACTACCACTTTGTCCAGTGTGCAAACAGCCTCTCAATTGGATTCAACAATATAAAATATGGTACTGCGACAACGACAAGAAATATTTTTCAGAAAGTGAGAAGCAGTCAACTCGGCCTGAGAAACAGTCAACTCAACCGCTTTGTCCAACATGCAATCAGCCTCTCACGTGGATTCCACCATACAAACGTTGGTACTGCTATAACGACAAGAAATATGTTTAAGAATTCTTTGGAAGGTTTACTGTCAAGTTTCCAATGATGATAAGTCCTGAATCTGGATGGCACAGAAATAGAACCGGTTCAAAAAGATGTCGCAAGAATCGGAAGTTGAAAAAACAGCAAGATTCACAAGACATTTTTTGCAGGTATAGGTAGTTTATTTAAAACTAGTTTGCATTTGGCAGGTCTATTTTGTTTGACACCATTAGAACTCTTTCTGTCAAGAACCCTGTTAACGACTCAAGCCTATCTGAGCAATCGCCTGCTTGCTTATGTTCGGCCAAATGATTTTTTACAGCACGGTTCATGGCTTTCAAATCTGACACCACCAAAATCTCGGAGCCGCATACGCATCTGACAATCAGTATCCTTTTTTTGTGAGTAGCAGACTTACTTTGGCTGTCTTTATCAGAAGAAAAGTTGATTTCCTGGATACTTTTTCTTTTCATATTTCTAACTCTGGACTTGCCCATTTTTGATCTGTCGCAGAGCAAGGGATTCCCACTTTCTCTTGCATCGCATATTAGATTAGACGTTGTGATGAGCGTGGCACAATCACGAAAACAGCGCGCCTATAAATCTCCATTGTTTAGTGTTAAAAATCGTTTCTTGGTTTTGAAACCGGGTATCCCATGAATCAAGCAGTTGGAAATGGCAAAGCTTATAAAAAAACAATTAGTTTTATTTTATGCAGTGGAAAGACCGCTTGTGAAACTGGAGAATTTTGAGGCAACACGAATGAGACGATCAAAACTGGAAACGTACATTGATATCCTCAACGCGTTGGCGCGCTTAGGTCCGTTGAAGATGACGCACATCATGCATAAAGCTAATGTCAACGGCAGCATGCTTAGGGGGCATCTGGACTTTCTAATCAAACATGGACTGGTTGAAGAACGAACACTCAAAAGAAGCCACGCTGTTTTTGCGGTCACGCAACGGGGCATTACTGTTGTGAAGCATTTCCAAGAACTCAGTCACGTGGCATCCATCGTAGAAGAAGCCTAAAGTCAAACCCCAAACTTATCTTCCTTAAACCTTTTTTAAAAAAGACTCGTGACTTAAAATTCCTAAAAGTAATGGGGGAATTTTCCCCTTTTTCCTTTCCTTGAAGCGCTCCTTTCTCCTCAAATAAAGAAGTTGTCTCCAATACTTAAAAGGCATATTTCTAAACTGGATTGTATCGAAAAAAATCTATTCTTATTTTTTGTTTTGTCTTATGCTTTTAAATGCTAAAAAATCCTTGACGTTTCTGAGTGGACTAAGAGCATGTCAGGCGAAAATACCAAAAAATACGCTGCTAACTATCCCAAAGCGCGCGATAATGGTATGCTCTTCCGTAAGTTTAATTGATTGGACATTTGATTAGTGGTTATGCCTCGTTTATGGTTTGACAAAGGTACGCTTCTGTTGAAGGGAGAGATCGGAACTCCATATGGTAAATGGGATCCGCGGAGCGGCTGTTACCGAATCAAAGCATGCCACTACAAGGATGTCTTAGACTATTTCAGGGAAAGCAGAATCAAAATTGAAGACACTGCTCCGAATCCGCCTGCTCTTGAACAATTGAAAGGTAATGTCGAGTTAAGGTCTTACCAAAGCGAGGCACTGGACAAATGGCTGGGCGCGGGCAACAGGGGAGTGCTGGTTTTGCCTACAGCCGCGGGAAAAACATTCATCGCGCTTAAGGCGATTGAGTTGCTCAAAACACAGACCTTGATAGTTGTTCCCACGTTGGACCTTATTGACCAGTGGAAGAAGCGAGTAAGAGAATGCCTTGATGTGGAAGCGGGCGTGGTGGGCGGCGGCGAAAACGTTGTGCGGATGGTGACGGTTTCGACTTATGATTCAGCGTATTCTTTGGCACCGCAGCTGGGCAACAATTTTTTGCTTTTGATCTTTGACGAAGTGCATCATTTGGCTTCTCCGGGTTATATGCAGATCGCTGAAATGTATATTGCACCCTACCGCATGGGTTTAACCGCCACTTACGAAAGAAGCGATCAAAGGCATGCGTTGCTCCCACTATTGGTAGGTGACCCAGTTTACTCCGTTTCTCTTGAAGAATTAACAGCAGAAAAACATCTTTCAAACTACACATACGAGAAAGTATCCGTAGAACTGACTGCTGAGGAACAGCTGACTTACGATGCTGAGATGGCGATTTTCAGGAAGTACCTCGTTGGGAGGAGAATTGTCCTTAAGACTGCGTTTGATTTTCAACGGTTCATAATGTCAACGGGTAGAGACCCGCATGCTCGGGAAGCGCTTCTTGCTAGAAATAAGGCCTTAAAGATCGCTGTCAACTCAGAGGCAAAACTGAACTTTCTGGCGAAGAGGCTTGAAGCGTACAAAGGTGAGAAGGTGCTGATTTTCACCCTTTACAATGAGTTGGTCTACACTGTTAGTAGGCGTTTTCTGATACCGGCTGTTACGCATCAGACTCCCAGAGAAGAGCGACGCGAGATAATGGCTAACTTTGGAAGCGGCAAATACAAAGTGATAGTTACGTCTCAGGTTTTAGACGAGGGCGTGGATGTGCCCGACGCGTCAGTAGGTCTAGTGCTTGGCGGAACAGGAAGCAGACGAGAGTATGTACAGCGACTGGGGCGACTTCTCAGAAAAAAAGAGGGCAAAACCGCAAAACTGGTTGAGATAATCTCCAAGGAAACTGTAGAAGTCAGCATCAGCCGCCGGCGGCACCTAAAAGCAGGAGAGACCCAGTAGTTGCTTCCCAGTAGTTTGCTCGTGGTGTGGAAGAGGAAAGGAGAAATTCAACCTCGTTACGCTAAGCTCTCTTCTGAAAATCTGGAAGTTGCAAACCGTCTTATCGAAGCCTACAAGGGTCATGTTGGAGAGAAGAAAAAAGTTCTCACCGCTTTCGTTTCTGACTTAGAAAATCAAGGGTATGAGTACCGTTTTGTGAGGGCGTTAGCTTTGCTGCTTGACCGAAAAGGCACCTTCGTTTGTAACAGCAAAATCAACCCTTCTGATTTGCGAAGGAGAATCTTTCAGGCAACAGAAAAATTCGGTTTACCTACCACTCCAGAAAAGCGGCAGCAACTTCTCGCGTTTGTTGCTTCACAAACAGCGTTGACAACACAACACATTGAGGAGCGGATATACGCTGATTTAGACTCTGAGTTAATTCTCGCTAAATTTGACCCTCCATCAGCGTTAGAACTACTTCAGCAATACAATCTTAGCCTAGCACAGACGCTTCTTTTCGACTGCACAGAATTAGACTTCAAAGCTTCGGGAAACTGGCAGAGATTGTTTTATTCTATCAAGAAGTTGGGGCTTATCTACGAAGTTTCCCAGAACGAAGATTTTCATGTGAAAATAGATGGACCAGCCAGCCTTTTTAAACTCACAAAACGCTATGGAATCAACATAGCTAAGCTTCTACCCACAATCACTGCTAATCAGGAGTGGGCTATTAAAGCTAAGATACTGTGGAAGTACACAAATGAGATATGCGACTTCAAAATGGAAAGCACAAAGCACAGTTCACTGTTACGCAAGCCTGATTTGCACCAGGTAACTTACGATAGTGCTGCTGAAGAGAGTTTTGCTAGTCAGTTTAGAGCCGTAAAATCTGGCTGGACACTGAAGAGAGAACCTGAGCCGGTTTTGGCGGGCAACCAAGTTATTGTACCTGATTTTTCGCTTGAAAGAGCAGGCCTTAAAGTTTACTTGGAAATCGTTGGGTTCTGGACAGAAGAATACTTGCTTCGTAAAGCAGCAAAACTCAAGCACGTCGAAGTTGAAATGATTCTTGTGGTTAATGAGGCTCTGGCGTGTGAAAAACTCGTCGCTTTGGAGAAGCGTCCGCAACTGCACTTTATCTATTATCGGGATAAAATCTCGCTGGCTCCGATTCTTCGTTACCTTCAGACAGCGTTTGAAGAAGTTAAAACAAAAGAAATAAAGTTACTAGAAAACCTGCCAGTTAAGTTTACAGAGCCAATCGTAGCCTACGCTGAATTCGCCGATAGAATCGGCGTTTCCGTTGAATCCGTTCAAGCCGTCCTCACCGTTAATCCGCCCTCAGGCTACGTGCCAATGCCTAACATTTTGGTTAGTAAAGAAAAGCTCCAACAAATATCCTGCTTACTCAACGAAGTTTTGAAACATTCAGGAAAACTAACTCTTAGCCATGCGACACAGGTAATTGAAGCAGAAGGAATAAGCGATGCATCTTGCGCATTAAATTACCTTGGTTATAAAATAACGTGGCATGGAATAAACAGCGAACAGGCTGAAATCTTGCCTTCAAAAGGCGATCTTCGATAAATGAAAACTTCAAGGTTACCGTTCATCTTCAATTCAAAGTCAAAAGATGATACAGAAAGAATTATATTTTTGATTTAGTTAAGATAAAAGTGGTGACTTGTTTGGTTAGCTTTGATAAACTCTCTGGGATGTATGTTATTTGTGCAGGCGGTTTTGACCTTGGCGAGATTAATGGGGTAGACTTGGACACTAGCACTTGGCAAGTTGCTAATTTTCATGTGAAGCTGTCCAAATCAGCGTCCGAGAACCTTGGCTTCAAAAAAAGATTCAGAAGCTCAACCGTATGTGTGCCTGTCTCGTTAGTTTCCAAAGTCGGAGACAATGTCTTGTTAAACAAATCTCTTGACGAATTAAGCAGGCACCCCGAAATTTCGGAATGCCTGGGATAAAGTTTTGCAAACCACCGTCTATCATTAATACATTCTCTTCCAATTCGAATATGAAAATAAGTTTTGGAGATCTCGGGATTTATGACCAAAATACTATTTCGGGCTATCCACAGTGCCTTCCAAGATGTTCAACTCAGTTATGTCTAACTGCAGCGACAACCAATTTTTAAGAATAATTGAGAAGTTTGGAAAAGCGCCAACATAAATGATCAATTGATTCCCCTTAAGCGCATTAGCCTGAAAAACCGTCATATCCTCTTCATAACTAAAAGTCAAGATTTGCGCATGCATTGCTAATGCCTGAAAATCCTCCCACCGCTCACACCGCAAAATCACACACGACGTACTCTCAAGCGCCAACGAAGGCGCAGCTTGACCTGTTTGCTTTTTGATTGCTGCTGGAAGAACTCCTTTTGCCACTCCGCCTGACACGTAGGCTATCAAATTTGTTACTTCTTTTTGCAGGTTACTTATTTTTTCTTCAGCCTCTCCCACTTTACCTTTTAATCCATCTATCGTACTGCCTACCTTTTCAGTAATGGTTGCCATCTCATGAAACGAATTGTCCAATTGTTGTTCATGTTCTTTTAGCATATTGATTATAAAGTCTAAAGCGTCAATTGACCTGTCTGGCGAACCGTAGTTATCTGTCATATCTTCCAGTTTCCACGTTGAAACTATGCAAGTTTACTTTTAAGGTGTATTTCGCCTCCGAACTATTCTACTTCTTGATAGTGGGCATCCATAAGTTGACCGAGGACTGGTTTTCGATAGCACAACAAATATTATATAGTAATACGTCATATACTATATGTGGTCGAGTGCGATGTCTCTTATAGAGCAAAGCCATAGAGTCCGAACAAAAACGAGAAAAGAAACAACACTAACCTGCCTCAATAAGGCATGCGGGAAGACTATCACTAAACCACTAAAATTGCTGAACCTTCAGGACAATTCAAAAAAGCCCTACAACGCATGCCCATATTGCTTAACAGAAATAACTGTAATTGAAACCGAAAGCCAAGATCCACAAGAAAAAAATGTTTCCGAAAACTCTTTCCTTGAAGAAACGCCCAGTCAAAATCAGGAGAAACCATCCAATTGCGAACACTATTTTGGCTACATGAATGAAAAAGACGGCAAACAGCAGATCCCAGAAGAATGTTTGTTGTGCTCACAAGTAATAGAATGCCTGAAGGAAAAAGGATCTGCTAAAGGAAAAACTTATTAAAGAAATAACGGGACGCTCATAATCGGAGTTAATTAATCGTAGTATACTCAGCACATTTTTGCCCCTAGTTTCACGTTACACCTTCTGGCTTCACTATTGATACCTCTGAGGCGTTGATTCTGGGCTTCTGAGCCCCATAGTCTGTAGCAACAATCATAGCAGAGAACCCGATAGTCAATTGAGCCTGCCAGACTCTTAATTTTCGCATTTTTCGCTGGAAATGTAGGCTGGTGATTCCGAGAAGTCTTTCCCTCAAAAATAGACCTACAATTAATTTACATAAAGCAGCCAGACAAATGGGCTAAGCAAAGAAATATGGATTAGCAACTTAGTGATTGCTAACGTACAACAACAAACCTATTTAAGACTTCAAAGAAATTCCTATATTTAAAAGAAAAGTTCTTGGAATAGGAGAGTTTTTGCATGCTTGATGGTATAGAGTGGCTCATAATTGGCGCAATCGCTATCGTGGTGATTCTTTGGGGTCCAGCCAAGATCCCTGAGTTTGCCAGGGCGTTAGGTAGAGCTAAAGGCGAATTCAACAAGGCACAGGACGAATTCAACAGGGCAGCAACCGAAACCACCTCAACAAGGGCGGTCACCAACTTCACTGTTCCTCCACCACCTCCACTGAAGAGCAGGGACGAAGTTTTGCTTGACGCAGCCAGAAGCCTTGGCATATCGACAGAGGGCAAAACCAGGGAGCAGATCTCTGAAGAAATCTCACTAAAAGCTAAACTGCTAAACGCTGATTAACGGTGCCCAGATTCTCTTTTCTCTAACTAATTAGCTGTGCGCTTGAAAAAAAACTGCAAGTTTTTTGGTCCAAGAGCTTTCCAATACAATCTCAATAGCAAAAGTAACTAACTCCTAACAGCTAACTTCGAATATTAGGTGGCAAACTTTCAATTGTCAAAGGCAAGAAGCAGGCTCAAGGAATTTCTGTTTTGTTGTCACGTAGAGCTAAATAACGTTTAAACTCTAGTCCAGTACACTTGCCTTTCCCTAGCCAATTGTCGCCGTACTTCTCGTTCAGCTTCTGATTGTAGGACTTGAAAGTTTCTGATTCAGTTACTTCTATGCTATTTCTTTTCTTCACTTATCAATGGCTCCAGTTTTGATTCTTATGCATGTCTCCGCCTTGAAGTTAAGTCTAACTGCTAACACTGAAAAGGAAAGACCGTGACAAGAAGCAACAGAAATTGTGCAGGCAGGCGTTGAATGTGCCACGCTATGATTGATAATGGCTTGATTGTCAAAATCTTTAGGAAACGCAAATAAATTTGGACGATATCCTTTAGGTTTGGACGATGAGAAAATCGAGGTACGATGAAGCCGAAAGCGGGGAATTAGTGCCGGAGGCTTGTGAAGTCTTTTTCCGCTATTGAGTCCACAAATAGAAAAAGGCGCCTAAATTTAGCGGTTCGCTCTTCTTTTAAAAAGATGCTTAAGCTTTATGTTTCCATGAGACTAAGTAACTCGTTGCGTCAATGTAAGAAATTCGAATAATTTTCCATCTTCAAAATCTTGAATCCGCGAAACAGAAAGCCTTTTTTGCCCAAACGAGAAGAACACATGTGAACAACTGTGCTTGTAGGCGCAATCTCAGACACCCACGACAACCTACCCCAAATTGAGAAGGCAGTGGAGTACCTGAACGCTCAAAAAGTTGGTTTGGTCCTGCACGCTGGCGACTACGTCGCGGGCTTTGTCATCCCCAAACTGGCGCAGCTAAACTGCAAACTAGTAGGAGTATTCGGCAACAACGACGGCGACCACGAACTCCTCAAGAAACGTTTCAGCGAAACCAATAACTGCACTATCCGTGGTCGCTTCGCTAAAGTCGAGGTCGAAGGATATAGAATCGCGCTTCTACACGGTGAAGAAATCGAGCTCCTCAACGCCGTCATCGAAGGCGGAATCTTTAACGCAGTTATCCACGGGCACTCCCACTACAACCGCATCGAAAAAAGAGGAAAAACCCTAGCCATAGACCCTGGAGAACTCTGCGGCTACCTAACAGGAAAATGCACTCTTGCCCTTTTGGACACCGCTAAGAATGAAGCAAAGATAATAGAGCTTTGATTCAAAAACTCGTTTTCATTAATGGACCGCTTTTATTGTAAGGTTCTCTTAGCTGGTTGGCTTGAGCAAATAGCTGTCTTAGCTGTTGATCGCTTGCTCCCTGTCTCAGGGGCGTCAGTATGTCGACTAAGTTGTCGTTTCTCATTAGACACGGCTTAAGTTTTCCATCGCTCGTGACGCGCATTCGTGTACAGTGCATGCAGAAATCCGTGTTTTCGATGGGGCGCACGACTTCTACGGTTACGTTTGGCAGATGGAAGATTAGGCGGTTATGCATGAAGGGTCGGCTCTCAACTGTCAAAGCCTGCTCTTTCAGGAACTGCTCCTGGTCGTCTAAGTTGCGGTGATGCGTCAAATAGTAGTCGTTGCCGACGTTAACGGGGTCAAGCTCAATCAGCTGGAGAACAACGTTGTTTTGCCTTGAGTATTCAATCAGGCTTGGAACATCGCCCACATTTACATCTTTTAGAATAACCATGTTTAGCTTCACAGGACAGAAACCAGCTTCGATAGCCGATTTAACTCCTGCCAACGCGTTCTGAAGTTTTCCGCCGGTCAATCTGCGGTAAGTTTCCGCGTTCAGCGAGGGCAAACTTATGTTCACACGCCTAAGGCCGCGCTGTCGCAAGTCCTTTGCCATCCCTGCAAGTAGCAAACCGTTAGTCGTCAACGAGAGATCTTTCAAACCCTGTATCGCAGCTATGCCTGAAACGATTTCGGGAAGGTCCTGGCGCATCAGCGGCTCGCCCCCCGTCAATTTTGCACGTGTTATACCGAGGTCAACGGCGATTCGTGCTATGTGTACAATTTCTTCTGCTGTCATTTTCTCAGCTGAACGGTTGGCGCGCTGAACTTCGCCTTCCCTGTGGCAGTAGGCGCAGCGGTTGTTGCATCGCTGGGTAATTGAAATCCTAAGGTTCAGGAGGGGTCTGCCGCAGTTGTCAGTTAAACTCATTCGTTATTCACGTGCGTGCTTAACGATGTGTGGCGACTCGGGCAAAATAAGCATTTCTGCCGCAACACGCACAGCATCTGGTGAACCTGGAATACAAAACAGGGCTTTCCCGTTAGCCACGCCGGCAACGGCGCGGGATAAAACTGCCGCGGAGCCAACTTTGCTAAAGCTTATAGCCCGGAAGAACTCACCGAATCCTGGCAGAGTCTTCTCGAAGAAGGGCGTAACCGTTTCGATCGTGATGTCAGTGTGTGTGATGCCTGTTCCGCCTGAAAAGATTAAGACGTCTAAATCGGGTATATCTAAAGCTTCCTCTACGGCGGCGGAAATCAGTACCTTGTCATCGGCGATTATCCTTTTGAAAAGCACATTCTGCTGTGCTTTCTTGAGTAGTTCAGCCAGTGTGTCGCCGCCGAGGTCACTGACGTCTTTTTCGCCCTTTTGAATAAGTGTGTATCGCGAAGTGCTGCAGATGTAGATTCCGAAGTTGAGGTTTTTTGGCGCTTTAGTCTTATGTTGCTTTGAAGTTTCGCTCATTCCTTACACCTGCTTCTTGAACTTGCGAACGACATGAATATTCTCTATGGCCGTAGACGGGTATTGACCAGCCGAGTCTTTTTCGTACTGCTTTGTCATGTCCCAAACTGTCAGCAAACCCATAGAAACCGCCGTGAGTGCCTCCATTTCTACGCCTGTTTGCGCCTTAGCTTTCACCGTCGCCGTAACCTCAACTGAACCTTCGCTTGACACTTTTACTTCAACCTGCACGTTCGTTAGAGGCAGCGGGTGGCAAAGAGGAATCAAACCGCTCGTCTTCTTCGCCGCGAGAACCCCCGCTATTTTCGCTGTGTAAAGCGGGTCGCCCTTAACGATTTTTCCAGCCTTAATCAAGCCGATTGTTTCCGACTTGAGCTTTATCGTTCCTGACGCGGTTGCTTCTCGGAAGATTTCTGCTTTATCTGAAACATCAACCATTGCCAAAGTTCTTTCCCCAGTTAGCGTTTTTCCAGTTGATAATTCTGTCTTCCTTTCTTGTATGTCTTTTTGTTTTGGAATTTAAACAACCTTACCGGAAACAGGAAAATAGGAAAAAGCGGTTTTGTCTATTTGTTTTGTTCCCAGGCTTCTATGAGGTTTTTCACGGCTTTTGCTTTGGCGGAGCCTTCGTTGAACCTGTACATGCGAACCCGACCGTAAGTGAGTTCCTGCAGAATTCCTTCCGTCTCCAAAGCTTTGAGGTGTTCAGATGTCGTCGCGAAGTTGCTGCCGAGTCGACGTGCTACCTCCGAAACGTTAAGCGAACTCAGCTCATAGAGGAGTTTTAGGATTTTCATACGAAGTTTCGACGAGAAAACCTCTTCAAGCTCCAATTCTGCGTCACGCTCTCCCTATATGTTGGGTCAAATTGGCGCTTAGCTCTTTTTCAAGTTCAACCGCCGGGATAGACGGCAGGGAAACCTGAGTTGATCTTCCTCGCGTGGTTGACGAAGAAACTTCGATTCTGATAATACCCAACGATGATAGGTACTGGGCGTAAACCCAAATTTGCGTGTGACTGTTGGGTTTCTCGCTGAATTCTTCACAGACAATCCTGTAAGTCTTCTCAACCTCAGATAGTGAGGCGTAAGCCTGCTCATTCTCTTTAAAGAACCGTGCCACTGCAAGCAGGAACAGTTTTTGATGCAGCCCCAGCGAAGCTAAATCGCTACGCCGCACACTCGGGACAATACTGGAGACTGCCAATCGAACGCATTCAGCTTCAACTGATTCAGCGTCGTTTGAGTCAGCGTATTTGCCCGCTCGCCATAGTAGCTCAATTCCGAAGCGGGCGTTCCCAGTTTCCTTAAATGCCAACTCAGCGATCAAGGCAACGACATCTTCCTCTACTGCTCCAGGTTCAAACGCCATGGCTACACGATCGTTTAAAATGTCGATTAGCTGTTGTTTGCCGTAACGTTCGAGGCTGATGATGCTTCGCTGAAGGGTGCTTTTTGAGCTCGCATCCAACTGCTCCACCGCCTTTAAGTCCCGCATTATACAGATGAATGACAGCCGTTGAGGTTTGCCCTGACGCATCTCTTGGAGGCGCGTCAGTTTGTAGACGGCGTCTGAGCCTTCGTTTTCTATGAGGCTGTCAAACTCGTCAAGCGCCAACACCACAGAAACCTGCTCTTCGTCTAGAACCTGCATCAGAGCCGAAATGATTTCTTGTTCTGAGTAACCTCGGGATGGGTAGGTGGGGCGGAAGGCGGCGAGTGCCTGATAGATGATTTGAAGGAGATTGCCGCGGGATTCTCGGCAGTTAATGTGGATATAGCGGAATTTTACGCCTCGTCTGTTGGCTTCTGACGTGAGGGTGGCGCCGAAGTGTTGAGCAAGCACGGTTTTTCCCGTTCCCACGTCGCCTGTTATGATGACTCGTTGAGCCATCCGCTCTGGGCAACGGATGATAAAGCTGAAGAATTCCATCAGCAAACGAAGCTCAGGCTCTCTATGAGGAAGCCTTTGCGGAACGTAGTTTATGTCAAGCCTCGACTCATCCTTAAATACGCTATGATGCCCCCGCAAATCCAGTTCCTCAGCCGAAAGATTCCCGATCCAATTTAACAGTACTGTTGCAGTAAAACCCTAATAAATCCATTTAGCCAAGAACCCATATTTGTACTAGTTTTCGGTTGTAAATATGGAGTACCCTCCCTCAATCGACGCTTTCTGCTCGGGGTTGTTTTGGGTTGCTTTTTTGGTTTTGTCTTAAGCAGCGTTCGTTTTTTTTGTGTGTGTTTTGATAAGGCTTAAAAGCTGCTGGGTTGAGTACATTTCAATACGTGATCGTCATGGTTGATGTTTGGCTTCCCTACGGAAAAACCGATGTTTGTGTCCGAGTTCCAGCGCGAAACTTGCTTGGCACAATCGAGCCCGCCGACCGCCAAGGGGCAGTAGACGCCAAAGCAGAAGTCGATCGAGCGTTGAAAGAGCCTTTTCCAGTCGGATCCATGCGTCTTAGCGAAATCGCCAAGCCTGAAAGCAAGGTCGCCATAGTGGTCGATGACGGAACCCGCAAGTCGCCAACTGAAGCGATGCTGTTGCCCGTGCTCGCCGAACTCAATATCGCAGGCGTCAAAGACGAGAACGTCACGGTTATCTTTGGTTGCGGCACCCACCGCGCAGTAAAGCCCGAAGAAGCAGCCGTGCTGCTTGGTGCTGAAGTTTTGAAGCGGGTAAAGGTTGTTAGCCATGATTGTCGAGCCCCGGACTTGGTAAACATCGGCACAACCAAAACACACGGCAACAAAATCATGATCAACCGAATCTTTGCCGAAGCAGGCGTGCGAGTGCTTTTAGGCGATGTTGGCTTTCACTATTATGCGGGTTACGGCGGGGGAAGAAAAAGTGTTTTGCCAGCTGTGTGCGGAGAGGAAACCATCAAGCAGAACCATGCCATGATGCTTCATGCTAACTCGCGTACGGGCTGCTTGGAAGACAACCCGGTGCATCGGGACATGATTGAGGCAGCCAGGCTTGCAAAGGTTGATTTCATCGTTAATGTGGTGGAGAACAAGAAAGGTGAAATCGTAAAAGCGTTCGCAGGAGACTTGGAGCAGGCTTTTTCGGAAGCCGTTAAACTTGTAGATGAAATGTACCGTGTCGTGGTGGATCGCAGAGCAGAAATTCTGGTGGTAAGTGCAGGCGGCTACCCCGCGGACATGAATCTCTATCAAGCTTATAAAGCGTTAGATAACGTTTTGGATGCGGTGAAACGTGGCGGTGTCATAATTTTGGTAGCGGAGTGTCCAGAGGGGCATGGGAACCAGGTGTTTTACGATTGGATGAGCCGTTTAGGCGACCTTAAAAACGTGGAACGCGAAATCAAACATAACTTCGTGTTAGGAGGACACAAGGCCTACTACCTCTTAAAAGCTCTGCAGAACCACCAGATAATCTTAGTTTCTTCACTGCCTGACTATTACGCGACGAGCATCTTCAAGCTGAAGACCGCCCGCGCAGTAAACGATGCGTTGGCTGAAGCGTTCAAGACAGCTGGTTCAGCGTCCCGTGTATGGGCGGTGCCGCAGGGCAGCTACACATTGCCGGTGTTCAAAGCTCCCGAAGAAACAAAGGCTTAAACCCTCTTTCGTTGCCGTTAAAAAATGCTGTTGTCGGGTGATTAAGCGTAACCTTTAAGTTTAATTGGTGAAATCTCCTTTAAGGACGCGTAATGATGCAGCAGACTTTCACTCTTCGCAAGTTCAAACCTGATGACCTGCAAAATGTAATGCAGGTAAACCGAGTATGTTTACCAGAAAACTACACGGACTTCTTCTTTGTTGATTTGCACCAGAGGTTTCCAGAAACCTTCATTGTGGCAGAAGAAAACAGTGAAATGGCGGGCTACATCATGTGCCGCATAGAAGTCGGCTTATCAAACTTCGGCTTCGGCGGCTTGATCCGCAAGGGCCACGTGGTATCCATCGCGGTTATGCCGCAGCACAGAAAAAAAGGCGTCGCCAAAGCACTAATCACTAAGGCGCTGGAAGGCATGGAGTACTACAAGGCTAAACAATGCTTCCTCGAAGTCAGAGTTACCAACGACGCAGCAATCTCGCTTTACAAGAAGCTCGGGTTTGAAGTTACCCGAACCTTAAACGGGTACTACTCAGACGGCGAAGACGCCTACGTCATGACCAAGAGGCTATAAACTAAAGCCTATTTTTCCTCAATTTTAATCTTGCAACTCAGGTTTTTGAACCCTTTTTATTGTTTAGGGAACGCCATTTCACTTTCAGTTTACCCTCTGCTGCTCTACAGTGTCGTTTGAAGTGATGGTTTAAAGGTTTAAACGGCTTTTTTCCTGCCCTTCAACAATGGGAGAAGAAAGAGCATGAGGAAAATAGAACATATCCATGGAGGCATGTATAGTGGGCAAGACCGTTGAATCCTACCGCATGGCGATTGAGGATGAAATCCGCAGGTGGAACGGCTTTGCAAAAGCGCTGAGAATCGAAGATAGAGAAGCCTTTGAGGCTTTGATGGATGCTTGCCGAAACTATGCTTCAGCTGGAAGCAATGCTACTCAACCCATACTGTTTGAGCCTATGGTTCTTTCAATTTTGGTGTCGCAGCAGAAGCAGATTACGCGTTTACAGAAGGCTTTAGATGCAACTCGCGGATCCAAGGGTAATTAGGGGTTGGCTGCTTGATGTTTACCCATCCGACTTTGGCAAAGTCGCTGTCTGGGTAATAACTGAGAAAGGCGATCGCGTCAAGCTGACGGATAAGTTCCAACCATGCATCTATGTTTCAGGCAGAAAAGACGAGTTGGAAACCCTAATCAGCCGACTATACAACAACGAGAAAATCGCTTCGGTACGGTTCGTACAGAAGTACGCTCAAGCCACGGACGCGGAAAAATCGCCTGTGCTAGAAGTAACTGTTAAGGATTGCCGATCAATTCGGGGGTTAACGCTTGAAATCCTGCGGATGGGCGACTACCTGCGTTATGAGCTTCACAACTGCGACATCCAAGATGACCGCTCGTACCTTTTTAGCCGCGGCTTGTTCCCGCTTGCGTTTTTAGAAGTTAAATATGGGAAATCAGGCTTGGATTACACGCTTTTGGATTCGACTGAAAGCATAGATTACGTTGTTCCGCAGATGCGTGTGGCAAGGCTCGGGATGGATGTTGCTAAAAAAGGCATCGTCGCAGGTTTCGATGATGAAATTCGTAGCATCATCCTAAATCAAGGTGATGAAGACGAAATTGTGATTGATTATGGTGACGAAGCTACTAAACTGATGCAACTTGTCTACGCAGCAAAAAAGTTGGATCCCGACGTAATTTTAACCCAGTCCGGCGACTCGTACCTTTTCCCCTACCTGCTCCACAGAGCCACAGTAAACGACGTGGCTGACCAGTTCGTTTTAAGCAGGGACAACAAGCCTTTCAGTCGGAAAACAACGGCGGGTCAAACTTTCTTTTCGTATGGGCACACGTTTTATAGGGCAAGCACCATTCGGCTGTACGGCAGAATCCACATTGATGAACACAACACCTTCATCATGAGGGAATCAGGTTTTGACGGCCTCATCGAAATTGCCCGGACCTGCAGAGTTCCCCTGCATACGGCAGCACGTTTTTCAATCGGGTCCAGCATGTCTTCTATCCAGTACTATCAAGCCATGCAAGACGATATCCTGCTGCCGAGGAACAAGAAAAACCCTGAAGCTTTCAAATCAGCCCTTGACTTGCTTGTCGGCGACCGCGGAGGGCTCGTTTTTGAACCGCGCCTGGGACTGCACGATTCAATCGCGGAGCTAGATTTCTCTTCCATGTACCCGAGCTTGATGGCGAAATACAATATTTCGGCTGAAACGGTGCTCTGCAAATGCTGTCCCGACTCGCCCATCAGGATTCCTGACTTAAACTATCATATTTGCACAAGACGCGTCGGCATGGTTCCGAAAACAGTCAAGATAGCGTTAACCAAGCGGCTCAGTTACAAACGATTAAGAGACGAAACATCTGACAAAGCGCTCAAGCAAGTGTACGATGGACGGCAGACAGCGTTAAAATGGATCTTGGTCACATGCTTCGGCTACTTGGGATTCAGCAACTCAAAGTTCGGGTCGGTTGACGGGCACATCGGTGTCTGTGCTTTTGCCCGAGAAGCCTTCCTTAAAGCAACGCACCTCGCTGAAGACGAAGGCTTCGAAGTTATCCACGGCATCGTGGATTCGCTCTGGATCAAAAAAGAAAACGCAACCATGGAAGAGTACCGCCGCCTCTGCAAGACAATTACTGACGAGATCGGTGTCTCAATAAATTTTGAGGGACGCTACAAATGGATTGTTTTTTTGCCTTCCACTATGCATCCGCGCGTCAGCGTTTTAAACCGTTACTTCGGCGCCATGGATAACGGCAAAGTCAAGGTTAGAGGTTTAGAAGTGCGCCGGAGCGATACGCCACGGTTCATCTACGACCTGCAGATGGAAATGATCAACGTGTTGGCTTCCGCTAATAATTCAGTAGCGTTTACGCAGAAAATCCCCGACGCGTTGCGGGTGGTGAAGATTTATCGGCAAAAACTAATTGACGGTGAGGTTCCCGTTTGGGACCTAATTATAACTAAGCATTTGTCGAAGGACCCTAAAAAATACAGGCAGCATGTAAGCCAAGTGATTGTGGCGGAACAGTTGGTTAAGGCAGGCGTGGAAGTTAACGCGGGAAACAACTTGGCTTTTGTTTTTACGGATTCAGAGAACAAACGGTACCATAGACGGGTGGTGGCGGAGCAGTTAATCGATAGGGGCGTGCATGCCGACATAAAAAAGTATCTGCTTCTGCTTTACGCTTCAGCCGCCAACCTGCTCAGCTTTAAAGGCTACACCGCCAAAACAATCCGCGCCGCAGTCAACGGCGAATCCACCACCACACTATCAAAATTTCTAGATTCATAAAAGCGGCTTGGGCTGAGATACGGTTCTTTTCAACGTAAACGGAACCGCCAAACAAACCGTGCAAACCACCGCCAGCAAACCAAAACGAACCCCAGTCGCTAACGCGGCAGTGTCAACGAAAACCTGAAAGTTTTGTGCCCCCGCCATCAGGTTCAATGAACCCATCCCAAGCGTTAACAACGTCAACGGCACAGCACAATAAAACGCAGTACTCTCCCTCATTTTAAAAAGCAAAACATACGAGAAAACCAGCGTCGGACAATAATAGGCAAAGGCGCCCAAGATTCCAATGGGCCAACCAAGCGGGTTCAACTCCACCGCCAAACCCGTAACGTTGATGGCGTAGAACGTCGTCACCATATCGAATGCCCAGAAAGCTAAAGCAACTCCTTGAACGGAAAACAGTAGGTTTCGCCATTTATCCGCGCCTTCAACTTGGGCTTTAGATTTCGTGTTTTTCAGCTTGAGGTAAAGCAGAGTCGAAACCGGAAGGGTTAAAATCAGTAGGTAAATCGTGGCTAGCCATGCGTCGCCGCTCTTGAAGAGAGACGCAACGTTGAAACTCCAGATTAGCCCAGTTCCTGCTAGGAAGCCTGAGCCTAAACTTTTCAGTGAACCCACGCAGTTTTCTCCCTAATTATAACTAGCTATTAGTTACCTACATAACCTTTATTCCCAAACTAAACTTCAGCAGATATGTTGCACAAAGGAACTCAAGATGGCTGTTAAATTTAGGGAAGGCGTCTAGTGGTCAAAGTTTAAACTTTCGGTTCCTTCTTTTTGGCCGCGCATGCAGAATAAACAAAACTTCTTTAAAACGCTGATTACATAATCCTTTTGAGGAGTCAAGTATATGGCGGTTCAGAAAGTACCTGAGAAAAACACTATTCTTTTTGTTTGGTTCAACCAGTACGCTGGAATTCTTCTGAAAACCCCGAGCAAAACCCTCGTTATAGACCCAGTTGACGTCAAATCAAAAAGCCTCCAAAACGTCGACGCAATCCTGATCACACACGAGCACTACGACCATCTTGACCCAAGACTAATCGCGGAAATCCAGAAAGAAACAAACTGCACAATCATCGCTGACCCAGCTTCAACAAAAAAACTCCAACACATAGTACCCGTCGGTAAACTGCAAGAAACCAAGCCAGGCGACGAAACCAAAATCGGCGAAGTCTGCATCAAAACGGAAAAATGCAACCACCCTGCGCAAGCGCCAGTGTCTTACGTTATAACCAGTGAGGATGACGTCAAAGTTTATCATACGGCAGATAGTTTGCCTTTTCCAGAGATGGCGCTTATGGGCAAAAAAGAAAATTTTGACTTGGTCTTCTGCACGGTCGGCATTGCTCCAGGCTCCACGCCGCAGACAGGTTTTGAAATAGCACGGTTACTCAAGCCGCAAGTAGCCGTACCCTACCATACAGCATCCGTGTCAAGCCAAACAGAATTCGCCCAAATACTGAGGGTGGAGCTGCCCCGGACAGCATGCTTGATTCCTGCGCAAAACAAAATTTATCAAGTATCAAAAAGGAAGTGAAAAAGTGAAAATTGACCAGATGATACAAGAAAAAAAGGAAAAAATGGCAAACATACTCTTCAAAATCAACGCAGTGAAATTCGGTGTCTTCAAGCTTTCAAGCGGAAAAGCAAGCCCGTACTATGTGGATTTACGTGTTGTCCCCAGTTTTCCCGATGCCTTCCACGAAATCTGCGATTTCTACGCCCAATTTATCCAAAGCGAAATCGGCGCCAAAAGCTTCGACAGAATCGTAGGTATACCGTTAACTGGCATTATTTTCGCGTCCCAAGTTGCCTACAACCTTGAAAAACCCTTCCTTTACGTACGGAGAGGCGCAAGACTTCACGGTAGAGAACGGCGAGTGGAAGGAATCTTGGTGTCGGGAAACAGAGTGTTGCTGATAGATGACTTAGTAACCACGGGGTTAACACTGAAAAAAGCAGCTGAAGCCGTAAGAGACGAAGGTGGCGTAGTAACAGATGCGGTTGTGTTTCTTGACAGGGAAGAAGGTGAAGGTCGACAGCTTGAAAAATGCGGAATAAAGCTTCATCCTATGCTAAAGATCAGCGAAATAGCTAAATCCCTTTACGATTTAGGTGCCTTGGATCTAGAAAGCCTAAAGACAATTCTTAAACAAGTAAAAAAACAATAAAACGCAGATCTTACTCGTAGAATATCAAGCTTGTTTCTTCAAGTAGCGTATGCAATTTCTCTACCGCGGTGTAAACGTCTTGTTCCTGTTTGGCTCCTGTGCAGACGAGTTTTCCGCTTGCGAACAGTAAAACCACGACTTTGGGGTCTTGCATCCTGTAGATTAAGCCTGGGAACTGTTCAGGTTCGTACATTGCGTGACCCAGTGTGTAAGCGGCTTTTTCCAAATCAATTGTGCCGCCTAAACCGCCTGAAGCCACGATGTTCTGTATTTTGAGTTCGGGTTTGCTGATAATTATGATGCCGCCTTTTTTGAGTTCCTTAACCACTTTCATGACGGCGCGGCGAGCTTCCTTTTCCGACTTGGCACCCGTGCAAACCATCTTTCCCGAACTAAAAATTAAAGTTGCGGTTTTGGGGCGTTTCAATCTGAAAACCAAACCTGGAAACTGTTCCGGGCGGTACTCGACGCCTGGATAACCTTTTACGACAGCGTTCAAGTCGACTTTCTGGTTAAGAGTTGCAGAAGCGACCACGTTTTCGACGCTTATTGTAGCTTTAACTTTCGGCAATCAGTGTTTCCCCTTTCTTTTTAACCGCCCTTAAATACTCCACTATCAAAAACTTACTTTATAAAGACATCTGTGGCTACCACTAAGTCTGCTTCTGTTGTTCAGGTCTTTTCTTGTGCATCTCAGGCACGACGAATTCAACGATTATGAGCAGCATTATGATTGTAATGACAACGTGCAAACCCCACTGGTTATTTTTTATGAAAAGCGTCACCCAACCCGACCATGGAATGTGCATAACTACCTTTCCAACCACCAGGTTTGCTGGAACTCCCGGCGGACTGTTGCTGTCCCATTTATCCGAGGCTGTGGTGGGTGTTTGGGGCCATAGGTTTCCGTTTCCGTCTCCTTTGGTCTGGAAATACAGGGTACCGTCAACGTTTTCGACAGCCATTATGCGGTGCACAATCAGTATGCTTGGAAATATTCGTTTTTCCACATCCGCCTGACGAAACTCAAGCTTTTGCCTCAAGACAATTTCCCTTGAATACGGATTTCAACGTTTTAAAGTCAGCTTGCAAAAAAAGAAAAATAAGAGAGGACGGGAAATGCAACTTTTGATTAGTTGCAAATTTAGATTTTCTGTTTGCTCAAAACTTCGCGGAATACTTTGCCGCATTTCGGGCATTCGTAAAGTCCGATTTCCAGTTGCATGCGTTTTCCAGCTTTGTCTGGGCGACCAGCCATTTTCCAAGTCTTTTTTGCTTTTGAGACTTCTGTTCCGCATTTTGGACATTTAGCCATTCTTTTTCCTCCGTATTATCGCTTCCATGTTTTATCATTATAGAATAAAAAACTTTCCATAGTTTTCGGATGGATATTCTCTCTTTCACCGTCAATTTTAATCATGTTTTTGTCTAAACCCTGTCATGCTGCACTCGCCGAACACAGCGGCTAACCGATCATACCTTAAATGCAAGCGGTTTTTTACGAAGAAGCGAACTGCCTTAGTTCCTCTATTTTGTGAATTTCGATCGAGTTGCTGGCATGTTTCATCATTGTTCTCACGCCTGAAGTGAACAAAACGGTTTCTTTCTCGTTCACCATACCCAATTCGCAGAGTCGGTTTGCAACATGTGTAATCCTGTCTTTCTCTTCCAGATAGTTTATCAGAACAGGTTCAACGCCGAAAATAAGTTCCAGTTGCCTCTTAACTTTCAGATCTGGTGTGACAGCGATCACCGGCTGGCTTATCTTGAAGCGGGCAATCATTCGCGCTGTATACCCTGACAAGGTTAAAGTGATGACTTTGTGAACGGGCATGGCTTGACATATCCTCTGGATTGCTTTGCTGATTGTGTCGGAAATGTTGATGAATGTGGTGTCTTCAACGTTGCTCTTCACGACTTTTTCTGTTTCGTTAGCTATCCGAGTCATCATCTTAACGGCTTCCACTGGATAAGCGCCGACAGCGGTTTCTCCAGAAAGCATAACGGCGTCAGATCCGTCCAATATCGCGTTTGCAACGTCGCTTACCTCGGCTCTTGTCGGACATGGCTGATGAATCATGGATTCAAGCATCTCCGTAGCCGTGACAACCACTTTGCCTTTTTGGTTACACATCTTAATGAGCGATTTCTGAACAAGCGGAACCTTCTCAGGCTCAATTTCAATCCCCAAATCGCCCCGAGCAACCATCACGCCGCTGGCTACTGTTGAAATCTCATCCATGTTTTGGACGCCTTCAGGATTCTCAATCTTCGCGATGACGCCGCCTTCAAACCTGTGAGCCTGAAGCAGGTTTTCAACGTCTTTAGCGTTTCTGGTGAATGAAAGCGCAACGTATTCTACGTCGAGTTTTTTGCAGAGCTTGAGGATTTCAAGGTCACGTTCGCAAAGCGTCGGTACTAAGAGGTGCTTGTTAGGTATGTTGACTCCTTTTCCGTCTTCTATTGTGCCGCCGGTTACGATTTTTAGGAATATTTTGTGGTTTGTTTTTTCAGCTACGTGTGTCCTGATTTTGCCGTTGTCAATCAAAACCACGTCGTTGACTGCCATTTCATTATATAAGTCATGGTTGAAGCAGACTCCTTCACCGTTATAGCCGATTTCCAAGACGTCTCCTCGGCAGAGAGTTTTCGGTCGGGACGCCTTGATTCTTATTTCGGGTCCTTTTATGTCGACCATAACCGCGATGTCAGCGACTTCACGAACTGTCTCGATGGTTGCTTCGTACTGATCGAGGGTTCCGTAAGCAGTGTTTATCCTTGCGCTGTTCATGCCGGAATTAAACATTTTTTCGATAACATGCGCGGAAAAGCTTGCGGGTCCAACTGTGCAGACAATCTTGGTTTTCTTCATCCAACTTCACCTTTCTGTTTACTTAATTTGGAAACGTACTAAGTTAAAGTTGACGGTTAACAGTATCTGTCTAATTGTTTTTGATCCTGAAAATGGTTGTTTGCCCTGAATCTAGATAGGCTTTAATAGCCTGACCCATGCCATACAAATACCTGGCGAATATTTAATGTCTAAGAGCCATAGCCCCGTAAGAGTTGAAATGGTTGACTTGGATGACGAAAAGGAGAGTCTCGCAAACTTTTTGCTCAAGCACTTCAAGTTAAAAAGCTCCATAATACATGACGGTTTACAATTGGACGGCTCCGAAGTTTCCACAGTTGAACTGCAAAGAATGGTAAGCAAGTGGGTTAACAGCAAAAAACTCAACATCAGCCACTGGGCCGCAGTGGAAAGCAACGTAGTTAAGATCAAGAGGTTCAATCGGAAGAAGGAAGAAAAGAAAAACAAGCATCCTCAAACAGCGGCAACAATTAAACACGGCTGGTAAGAGAAGAGGGGTCCTGTCCAGATTCTTTTGGAAATTAGGTCATGTCTCAATTAGTATTGTACCCTCCTATTTTCCGTGAACCCATTCTGTTTCAGGTGCAAAATGCCTTAGGCTACAATGTTTTTTAAATACTGGCTTCTCCGATTATCTTACCGTTCGGGGTCCACAAGTTATTGCAGGCAACTTCTGAAAACGCTTTTGATTTGCTCGTGAAGCCTGTTCGAAGGCTAGTTGAACAGAGAGGATTCTCTAAGCCGACCGAGCCTCAGGAGAAAACCATCCCAAGGATACTTGAGGGCAAAAATGTCCTGTTGATTTCACCCACCGCCACTGGTAAAACAGAAGCCGCGTTTCTGCCTGTGCTAAGCAGTCTTCTTCGGGAACCCAAAACTCCAGGCATAAAAGTCCTCTATATCACGCCGCTAAGGGCTCTAAACAGGGATATTCTGGACCGCCTTCAATGGTGGTGCAATAGCCTAGACATAAAGCTCGCTGTTCGCCACGGGGACACTGAAACTAAAGAGCGAATGCGCCAATCTCGAAGCCCACCCGACCTTCTAATAACGACGCCTGAAACCCTTCAGGCTATTCTTTCAGGCTGGGTTTTGCGGCAACATCTACAGAGCCTGCGGTGGGTAATCATAGATGAAGTCCACGAGTTAGCAGATAGCAAACGGGGAAGCCAGCTTTCTCTGGCGCTGGAGCGGATAAGGAATTTAATCGGGAAAGATTTTCAGATGATCGGTTTATCGGCCACGATCGGTAGCCCCGAAAAAGTCGCCCAATTCCTCGTCGGCAACAATCGCCCCGTTGAAATCATCCGTGTACCCGTTGCCAAAATGGTTAAGTTGCAGGTCATTTACCCTAGACCGACCGAGGAAGACGTAAGGTTCGCCGCAAAAATCTATACGCACCCGGAAGTAGCTGCTAGACTTCGCATCATCCGTGACCAAATGAACAAACGCAAATCCGTTCTACTATTCACAAACACTCGTTCCATCTCGGAGGTCTTAGCTTCTCGCTTCAAAGTTTGGGACATTGATTTTCCAATTTCGATCCATCATGGATCCTTAGCTAAGCTTTCAAGGATAACTGCTGAGCAGGGTTTGAAGCGGGGTGAGTTGAAAGGTTTAATCGCTACCAGCAGTCTCGAACTTGGCATCGACGTCGGGCGGATAGACCTTGTCATCCAGTATATGAGTCCACGGCAGGTAACTCGGCTGATTCAGCGGGTCGGTCGGGCTGGACACACTTACGGGCAGGTCGCGGAGGGCTTAATCATCGGCATGGATTCAGACGATACCCTTGAAGCCCTAGTAATCGCCCGCAGAGCCCTCATCGAATCGTTGGAGCCAGTTGAAATCCCCGACAAACCCTATGACGTTTTGGTTCATCAGATCGCTGGGTTGATGCTCAAGAGCAGGCGCCTGGAATTTAGCGAAGTTTTAGAGTTAGCTCGCAACGCTGCCCCTTTCCAAAACCTAACAATGGAAGACGTAAGCAAAGCTTTCAAGTACATGCACGAACGTTTTCCACGATTAGCCTGGGTGAGCTTTGAAGACCAAGTTGCCCTCAAGCCTCAGCGATCCAAAGCATTGTTCGAATACTATTTTGATAACTTGTCGATGATTCCTGAGGAGAAACAATTTCTGGTAATTGATGAATCAACCGATACTTCAATCGGGGTGCTGGATGAAGCGTTCATGGCTGAATACGGCAAGCCTGGGACTAAATTCATCATACGGGGAAGCTCATGGCAAATAATGCATGCCACAGAGGACAAGGTTTACGTGCGCCCAGTAGACGATCCTACAGGTTCAATCCCCAGCTGGATAGGCGAAGAAATACCCGTGCCCAACGAGGTCGCACAGGAACTTGCAGAAATCCGCGGTTTCGTCGAAGAAAAAATGCATGCTGGTCTCTCGACTGGAGAGATAAGTGCCAGCCTTTCTGAACGTTATCCAGCCACTCAAGAGACGATTTTGCAAGCTTTGGCGGAGACTGCGGAGCAGGTGAACTCTGGCTTGGCCGTTCCCACTCCGAAGCGAATTGTAATGGAGGATTGGGGTGAATTCGTTATCATTCACTCTAACTTTGGCTCCCTAATTAACCGCGCCTTGGCTCAGTTTTTGGGCGAAGTGCTCTCTGACAAGCTTGGAAGAGGGATCGTGGTTCAGCATGACCCTTACCGCATCTTTGTTCAAACGATGGGCAGCCTGAACGCTGTGCGTCTGGTTGAAGTCTTCGAAGAAATCAAAGCTATGAACGATCAAACTGTCAGAGCCACATTGACTCGTTCGACAGTCAAAACTGGTCTTTTCAAGCGGCGCGTTATACAGGTAGCGAGGCGTTTTGGCGCTTTGAAGAAGTGGGCGGATTTTAGCAATGTTAGCATTCAGAAGTTGATATCAAGTTTTGAAGGCACGCCGATTTACGAGGAAGGCCTAAAAGAGGTCTTCAGCAAGGACCTCGACGCAGACGGGTTGGTAAACGCGCTTAGCCGGATTCACACTGGTGAGATACGTTTCCAGGTTCTTGAGACAGGCGGGAACGCAAGTCCTGTGGCTCGGGTCGGAATTGAACGGGTAAGCATGAAAACAGACCTTATCCCGCCCGAGAAGATGCGCGCGGTACTCATTGCGGCAGCCAAAGCAAGACTCCTGAATGAAACGGGCAACTTCATCTGCACAAACTGCTGGGACTACATGGAGACAATTCGCATAAAGGACCTACCCGACAAACCCAAATGCCCAAGATGCGGCTCCTACGTGTTGGGCATGCTCAAGGTCGAGGAGGAAAAGGCTTTGCCGCTTATTGAAAAAAGGGACCACCTAGCGAAGGACGAGGAAAAACTCCGAATTCACGCTAAGCAAACGGCAGAGCTGATTGAAAAATATGGCAAGGTTGCGGCAGTTGCTTTGAGCGCTAGACGCGTTTACATGACCGACATAACGGATGTACTGTCAAAAGAGCCCAAGTTTTCAGACAAATTCTATGAGCTTGTAATGGAAGCCGAACGAAAATCGCTGAGCAAGCGATTTTGAAAACGACATCCTGTCTCTTTAACTCGTAATCGGAGGAGAAATGGCGGCTGAACATTTGAATTCTGTTGGCTGATCCCGTTTCCGGTCAGAAGCCTTTTTAAACATTAACTTTTTAAGGGGAGAGCCGCTTAGTTTTCCTTATCTGCTTACTATTACTATACCCGTTAGGAGAAAAAGAAGTGTGGAAATAAGCCGTAGGAATTTACGCAACGAAGTTCTTGAACGCATCAAATACGTGAAAACCTGTGTTATGGCAAGAGAGCTTTGCCTGCTTGTCCGCACTAACAGAGCCATCTTGGAACCGGCAGATGTACAGGAAGTTTGCCGCTTCATTTCAACCCTATGTAAAGAGGAAGGATGTAGCGAACCAAGCGAACTGTGCATGAAAGCAGCCAAAGCAGTCAACTCCGCAGACGAAGAAAAATACCTCGACCTATGCGCTCAAAGCTGTGTAAAATGCGGCGAAGCAAGAAGACCGCTTCCGAAAAAAGACGGATACGTGGCATAGAAGCAAATACTAAACAGGTGAAACCTAATGTTTATCGCACCCTTTGTACCAAGTCCAACAACCGTGGTGGAATACATGCTGAAGCTGGCTGATTTGAAGGCCGGCGAAGTACTTTTTGACATGGGTTCAGGAGATGGCAGAACTGTGATAATGGCCGCAAAGACCTTCGGTGCCCGCGGCGTCGGCATCGAACTCCGCGAAGATTTAGCGAAGAAAGCAATGGGAACAATCCACGAAAACGGCCTTGAAAACAGGGTAACCATCGTGAACAGCGATATGTTCAACGTGAACCTCACCGAAGCTGACGTAGTTTACCTCTACTTAACGACAAGCGCAAACGAGAAAATCAGGCCTAAACTTGACAGTGACCTTAAACGTGGCGCACGAGTCGTGTCGCATGACTACGAAATTATTGGTTGGCATCCCGAGAAAGTGGAGAACTTCTGCGAAAACCCGCAACTAGGGTACCCGTCACACACAATTTATCTTTACCGAAAGCCCTAATCTGCACTGGAGAACCCTGCTTTTTGTTGGGAAAACATTTTTAGCTCCCCGCTGTTCTGACGGTCTTGTGAGTGTAACCTGAGAAATGCAGTTTGTTCCTTGGCAAAACATCGCTGACTGGCGTTGCAATGGATGTGGCTACTGTTGCAAACTCTACAGTGTAGTCCTGAACTTTCCAGAGTGGCTTCGGCTGACGAAAACCTTCGGCGTGGAAACCACAGTTTCAGATATAAGCCGTTTCTACATAAGACGGGCAGGCGACGGATCATGTACTTTTCTCTGCAACGATGCAAACAACTACTATTGCGGGTTGCAAAACATGAAGCCTGAAGCATGTAAAATCTGGCCGTTCAAAGTGGCAGCCGAACCCAAATACGGCGAAGAAAAACTGTCAGCCTACGACTACCGCGGCATCCGATTCTACGTATACGGCGACACGATGTGCAGCGGCTTTCGCTACGGCACACCAACGTGGGATTTCCAGCACACAACTATCCGAGAATTCGCGGAAATAGCTCTCGGCGTTAGGGATACTCAATGCAAATCCACGCGGTCAGCCACGCACAGGACAAGTCAGCAGTGGGGAAGAAAACTTTTCCCTTAAGCTATAGTCACCTGATTCTGATTTACTCTTTGTGCCCATTTTGTTTGAAATAGGAGGCGTCTTTTTCCAAGGTTCATTTGAGTTTTAAGTAGAACCCAACTAGGCTCGCCATAAGCAGGAGGCCTCCAAGCCACACTATCATTGAGCATTGAACGACGTAGCGTGTTGCAGGCATCAAACGGTCAGGTGAAGTGAAACTGAAGCCTGGCCACGTCTGGTACAAACCTGAAATTAACAACGCCAAAGAAGAAAGGAGTTCACCCTATGCGGCCGAACCGATTTGCCTGTTTCTTTGCGCTTTTTTTACCGTTTCGTGCTCGTCGCCCATGACAAGAGTTTGCCTGTTTTGGATAACAGCAGTTTTGGGTTCTAAACGATAAGCTGGTTTCGGATGCAGCACCCATGCACACTGCATTAGTTAATTACTCAACTGTTTCACTAGGACTTTTTGTCGATCGCGTAGATTAAGTTTTTAAGGTATTCCAACTCTTAACCAACGAGTATCCTATCTATTTGAGGTTTAGTTTCATGTCTAAGGCTAAAGTGGGAGTTTCAATGCTTTTCTGCTTGGGAGAGCCTTTCAATCGGACGGTTAAACGTTTAGGCTCCATGCAAACACGCTTCATCGAAATCGTGGATGACGGCGTCCAAGAACTTAACAAGAAACGAGTCGCCACGCTCAAAGAAGCGGCAAAAAGCCACAGCCTGGAATACACGTTGCATGCACCATTCGCCGATATCAACATTGCTTCCCCGTCAAAAGCCATTTTGAATGCCTCATTAAAACGCCTCAACCAGTCGATGGCTTACGCAAACGAATTGGATGCCAAAGTTTGGGTTTTTCATCCAGGCGCAAAAACAGGCATCAGCCAATTCTACCCGAGTGCTGAATGGAAACAAAACGTTGCAAGCATCCAGGAACTCCACAGGACAGCGGAAGAATATGGCTTAAACATTGCGCTGGAGAATTTGCCTGGGAAATACTGGTTTCTGATGCATAAACCCGAGGAGTTCATGCGGTTTTACCGTGAAACCAACCTGCCCATCGGCATCACCTTGGATCTTGGGCACGCGCACCTTGAAGATCAGATAGAACCCTTCTTCAATCTGCTCGCCGACAAAATCGTGCACATACACGCCAGCGACAACGACGGCTCAGACGACCAGCACCTGGGCATAGGTAAAGGCAAAATCGACTACGAATGGTTTAAGCAAACCATGAACAAAACAGGTTACGACAAAACCGTAATCATCGAATCCATAACTGACGTCCAGGAAAGCACTAAGAAACTCAAACAACTTCTCGCTTAACTCGATTTGAGTGGTAGTTCAAGCTTCATAAAATCCTCAGCCACCAACGTGTTTGCAAAAACTTTTTTCGCCTGCTCAAGTAGCAACGTAGCATCAGGGTATCTTGCACTAATATGCGTTAAAACCAGCTGCTCAGCCCCAGCCGACTTCGCTTCCCCTGCAGCTTGAGTTGGGGTTGAATGCCCATCCAACGCCGCTTTCTCAGCCAAAGCATCGTCAAAAGTGCTCTCATGAATCACCAAATCAGCACCCGACGCGAATTTGGCGAATCCATCGAAGGGTCGGGTGTCACCCGTGTAAACGATTTTTCTTCCAGCCCTAGGAGGACCCATCACATCGCTTGGCTTAACCAATCTGCCATCAGACAACGTTATTTCCTTTCCACTTTGAAGTTTAGACCACAATTCACCCAGAGGAATCCCAAGCGCCTGGGCCTTTTTTGGGTAGAATTTTCCTGCCCGCGGCTTCTCAGCAAACGCGTAAGCGTAGCTTTGAATTGCGTGATTAGATTTCGCAGCTACAAGACTGTATCCTTCCTCATCCAAAATCATTCCTTCACTTAGAATTTCGTTGATTTCCACGGGGAAGGTCAAGCCGAAATTAAGCGTTTCTTTGGTGCAGACCAAAAAATCCCTAATTCCCGGGGGACCAAAAATCTGGACGGGTTCTTTGCGGTCCATTAGCGCCATGGTCTGCAGAATTCCCGGTAACCCGAGTACATGGTCTCCATGCAAGTGGGTTAGAAAAACTTTCATTTTCTTGTGGAAGCTTACTTTAGCCTGCATCATTTGCCGCTGAGTATTCTCGCCGCAGTCAAACATCCACATTTGCCGTGGACAATCCACAACGACACATGGCAGGCTCCGCTTGAGGGTTGGCACGCTGCCGCTTGTTCCCAGGAAAACGACGCGGATACTCAGTTTTTCTGCACCTTCTCGAACACTGCAATTTCCCTCGTCAACGTGCGATGTACGTAGGCGAAGTGGGATTCCACATGTCTATACCCCAGCGAGGCGCCAAGGTCTTTAATGTTTAATGTTTTGGGGGAGGCAATACAAATCCGTTGCCCTGCCGCCAGCAGGTCATGCGAAACCGCTAAGACTTCCTGCACAAGCTGCTTAGTCGTTGACTTCAAAGTGCTTGATGAGCGGCCATACGGCGGGTCTGTTACTACACAATCAACCTTAAAGAGAGGCAAATGCCGAGCGTCAGCCCAGATTAGGCCTTCAGGCGAGATATTGAAATGCCGCAGGTTTTTTCTACAACCCGAAATCATCCGACGCTGGGCATCAACACCGACCGCCCTGCAACCGATATAAGTGGCTTCGATAAGCGAGGTTCCTGTGCCGCAAAACGGGTCAAGAAGCAGCGTCTCGGCTTTTCCATGCGCTAGATTCACCATGCATCGGGCAAGTTTAGACGGCATGGCGGAGGGATGAAAGAAGGGTTTCTTGCGTGGTCTGCGTTCGGAGAAGGTCCTGCTTTGGATTTCAGTGAGTTTTAAGCCGAAGACAAGTTTTCCCTCGGTTACTATCCCGATGAAAGTTTTGTCCGGGCACTTCAGGTTGACTTTGGCTTGCGGCGCACGCTGAAGAATCGTTTTGCCAAGTTTGCCTTCAAGACGCATCGTGTTTATGTCTTCGTCAGCGTAGTTTTTTATACGGTTAATCCTCACCGAGAAACTTTCGCCGGAGAAGAGGACGGCTTCAAAATCGGCTTTACACGCAGCCTCGGTGGCTGCGGGTTCAGTAGCATCTGAAGTAAAAATCTCCAAGGCACAAAGCCTCGTAAACGCAGCCCGAACCTGCACAGCTTTGACACAGCCCGCATCCGCTTCTAATCGTAACGTCTGATCCAAAACGGTCGGGTTCAAGTAGTCGTAACCTTCCGCCTCCAGAATTGCTTTAACCTCAGCAGCAGGCAAAGACTCACTTTCGCCTGACAAGAGAAAAAAAAGTTTTGCCACTAGCTTTGCGCCTTAAGTTCCTGACTTAGCAGCGGCGCCAACGAAACCTTGCTGACGCTTCCCGGCACACTGTCAGTTCCCACAATATCCTCCACACCCGCTTCAAGAATCCGTTTCTCTGCGTCACCAATGAGCAAGCCATGCACGCATGCACAGAAAACGTGTTTGGCACCTTGTTCACGGAGGATTTTTGCTGCTCCCACAATGGTGCCGCCTGTGCTTATGATGTCGTCGAAAATTATGACTGTTTGACCTTTCACGTTTAAGCCCTGCGCCGTCTGCACCGTTTGCCCTGTGTAACGGTTACGCTGCTTATCCAAATGTCCCGCTTCGCCACCCAAAACGTTCTGCGCCTGCTCGGCAATGTACATGGCTCCCTTATCAGGCGAAAGAGCAAACGCTCCCTTGTAGCCTCTCTGAACGAAATAGTCCGCGAGCAGCGGTATGGCGCTTAGGGTTTTGGCTGGAAACGGAAACCACTTGAGGGCAGGTTCGGAATGTATGTTTACGGTTAAAAGCTCGTCGATTCCCGCGGCTTTGAGCATTCGTGCGAGGGTTTCAACGCTAATGCCCTCGCCCGAAAGAAACATTTTGTCCTGACGAGCATACGCCAAATAGGGAACGACAGCGGTCACTTTCTTGGCGCCGCCCCGCTTTGCCGCGTCAGCCATGAACGCCAACTGGAAAAGCTTCCCATCCTGCAGAGGGGGACACGTTGTTTGCACAATCGCGACATTTTCGCCTTGTACGCTACCTTCTAATCGGACGTAGGATTCGCCGTCGGGAAAAACCTTGAAAGCAACTGGCACGCCGCCGAAACCTGTTAGGACTGAAGCGGCTTCAGCAAGCGCTTTTGAAGCTGGACCACAGATAATCTTCATTTAAATTTCCTCTCGCCTTTTAAAATGCAGTTGGGGTTTTAAGGCTTATCTGTTGACCTTTCTAAAGCTCAATTTTCTCTATTATAGCCCTGTAGTTTTTGGAAAGTACTCCATCATCAACAACAAGACCGAAGCATAGACGTCATCAGCCAGCAAAAATGCGTAACAGTTTTAAGCAAAACCCGTTTTCCCATTGGAAGGATTGAATATAATGGATACTTGGCGTTTACTTCCCATCCAAATTCACAATGCGTTCATGAACATGGCGATCGATGAGGCTATTTTAACCACGCGAATTGCGGAGTTAGTTCCCAACACCTTGCGTTTTTACCGTTGGGAACCATCCACCGTTAGCATCGGAAAGAACCAGAATCCCGAAGCCGAGGTTTACCTTGACGCTTGCAAGTTGCTGGGTGCGGATGTCGTCAGGCGTATCAGCGGCGGCGGCACCGTTTACCATGATTGCTTAGGCGAAATCACATACGGCGTAATCGCCAAAACAGCTGACTTAGGCACAGCCGACGTCACCACAGTTTACTCCAAAATCTACGAGGCGATACAAGCAGCTCTTGCACTTTTGGGCATCACAGCCGACTTCAGCGGCGGCGACACAAAAAACTGCCCCAACATGACAGTAGGCGGCAAAAAAATCTCGGGCAGCAGCCAAGCTATCACCCGCGGGGTCGTTCTCCAACACGGCACGGTTCTGCGAAGCGTCGATTTGCCAAAAATGTTCACTCTCCTGAAACTCAAAAGCGTTGCTTGCTCCCAAGCGGTAGATATTGCCAGGCGCAAAATCACCAGCGTCGAAAACGAGTTAGGACACGCTGTCGAACCCGAGACCGTTGCGGATGCGTTGGTTAAAGGGTTCGCATCGGTTTTGAATGTTAACCTTGAATTAGGAGCGCTCATACCTTACGAATTGGAGCTTGCAGACCGCTTGTGCCAAGAGAAATATGGGACTGATGAGTGGACTTTCCAAGGGAAAACTCATTAGCGTTTAATTCCATGCTTCGGATATTTCTCCTTTCAGATAAGTTGGGGAAGCCTCGACAACCTTAACACTGATCGTCTTGCCCAGCAGGTTTTCAGCGCTTTTGACTGCGATGGGTTTGTAAGCGAAGTTGCGTCCCACCCATGAACCTTCAACTTTTCCCTTCTCATCAACCAGCACATCCCCAACCCAGTCGACCCAACGCTTATTTTGCTTAAGAGAAATCCGCTTAGCCAACATGGCCGCAATAGTGCTTCTTTGCTTAATCTCGTCTCGTTCAACCAAGCCATCCTGGATTTGTGCCGCCGCGGTTTTAGGTCGGGCGAAAAACTTTGAAACGTTGGTTATATCGGGCTTTGCTTCTTCCAGGCGCCTGAGAGTGTTTTGGAAAGCCTCCTCTGTTTCGCCTGGGAACCCTACGATGACGTCGGTGGCAAGCGTCAAGTCGGGAAACTGCGCCCTAAACGAGTCAACAATGCCTTTGAATTCTGTTGCTGTGTAAAACCTGCGCATCCGCTTCAATGTCTCGTCATCGCCGCTTTGCACGGGCAAATGCAGAAACTTGAAAACCTTATCACTCTTGAAAGCCTCAATCAACTGATCCTGCATGTCGGTCACCATGTTAGGAGTCATCATGCCTACCCGCACCCGAAAATCACCCGCTACGGCATCCATTGCCTTCAAGAGCTCTGCAAGATTACTGTGCAAATCTCTTCCGTAACACGCGGTATCCTGCGAGGTAACCCAAAACTCCTTGGCGCCATTAGCAAGGTCGCTCCTCACTCGGTCAACAACTTCCTTAATGCTGTAGCTTCGCAGATGTCCCCTTGCATGGACAACGCAGCAGTAAGCGCAGGAGCCTAAGCACCCATAATTAATCGGAACCACACTTACAACGGGGTTGGACCTGATTTTGGGAAGGTTAAGTTCAGGTTTCTCGTTCGATGCGTCTAACTCGATAACACTCTCACCTGCAACAACACGGGTAACCACACCAACGATTTCCGCGCCGACCGAGGGACCGACTGCGCCATCAAACTGTACTTCCCGAAGCAGCCGTTCAAAACTAATCATGGGCAGGCAACCTGCAACGATGATTTTTTTGTCTTTTTGTGCGTGTTTCATGGCGTCTATGATGCGGTTTTCCGTCGGTCCTTTCACGGCGCACGTGTTGTAGATTAGCACGCTGGCTTCGGCTTCTGATGTGGTGAGTTGGAAACCAGCTTGTTTTAGGCAGCCTGCTAAGACTTCGCCGTCTGCCATGTTTGCTGAGCAGCCGAAACTTTTAAGGAAAACCCGCAATGACCATGTACACCAGCATGTTGGATATTTCAATAAAGAATAAAAACTTAAAGGTTCCTGAATGGAAATTGACAGAAAACTGCAACATTGTCTATTTCACGCTTAAATGTTATGGCACCAACATGTTATAGGCATATTTATAGCATATTATATACATGTATAGGTTGGGAGACCCTGTCTATTTGTTTAATCACAAATTGGGAGAGATAAACTAATGAAATTAATTACTCTGTATCTGCCTGAAACCTATATAAAAGCTTTGGATCAGCTGGTTGACGAGCGGTTCTATCCTAACCGTGCGGAAGCCATTAGGGTTGCTATTCGCGATTTAATCAGCGCTGAGGTTTGGAGGAGAAAGGGCGTTGACTAAGCATCCGCTACATGACGAAGCGCTCAAGAACCCGCTGACGATTGACGACATTAAAGTTGAGGTTGTCCCAAAAATGATAGATAACTCCATGGTCATTGGCGACTCGCAAATAGTCCGAAAGCCCAAAGATAAAATAAAAGTCGGCGTAGCCAAGTCAAAAATGACTCAGAAAAGAACCAGCAGGCTGGACAAAGCCACAAATTGCCTCTATGACTTGGAAGAAGCGCACGAACCGGAAAAAATCCTCGACATCGATTTAGACCTCTATCAAATGGAAGATTACTAACTCTTCCAATTTCTCTCCTTTTGTTTCCTTGAAGCTTAAGATGATTTTTTCAGGAAAAAGCTTTATTCCTAAAAAACGCTTTAGGCACTCATGAACGATATCCTGACGCAAATAAGAAGAGATTTGGCAGTCAACACTGACCCGCAGACGCAGAAAAGTTTCCAACGCTTCTTTAAAGAACATGTAAAATATTACGGCGTTAAAACCCCAACTGTTGCGAAAATAGCCAAGAATTACTGGAAACAAGTAAAAACGCTGGATAAACAATCCATTTTTAAGTTATGCGAGGAGCTTTATCGTTCGGATTACACTGAAGAAGCGTTCATAGTGGCTTTTTGGCTACCCAACTACATAAGCAACCTTGAACCAGGCGACTTGGCAACCTTCAAAGTTTGGATTGAACACTACATCAACAATTGGGCTAAATGCGACGGCTTCTGCAACCACACCCTTGGCGACCTAATTCAAAAGTATCCCCAGATCCTAAGTGAAGTTAAAGTTTGGGCTGAAAGCCAAAACCGATGGCTTAGGCGAGCTTCGGCTGTTTCCCTAATTGTCCCCGCGAAAAAAGGTGATTTTCTGAAGGATGCCCTCGAAATATGCGATGTACTGTTAACAGATGGGGATGAGATGGTGCAGAAAGGCTACGGGTGGTTGCTGAAAGAGGAAAGTAGAAGCCATCAAAGAGAAGTGTTCGACTATGTGCTTAAGAATAAGTCTGTCATGCCCCGAACCGCTTTGAGATATGCCATTGAACTGATGCCTAAAGAGCTCAAAGTGGAAGCAATGAAAAAATGTTGATGTGAATACATCTACAAAAGAAATACGCGAAACAAACACTTTCAATGGAAAACTCGATACTAACCGAGAAACTGAATAAAAACTATGGGACTAACCCGCATTTCCTATTCTTTAAAAAACCACATTTGTTTTCTCTCCATTTCTGGGTTAAACCTGCTTGGCCTTTGCAATGAGGGGTTCTATGAAGGCTGACTTTGCTTCTGTGTAACCTAAACGGTCGGAACCATATTTTGCAGCTAGCTCTTTTTTTAAATTGTAGTATTGCTGGGAAACTTGAGGGTTTTTCCTGAGAAAATCACGAAAGATTATGTGCTTTTTCCAGTGTTCGCTCTCGAACCTTACAAGATGCAGGTGATACGCTTGGCCTTGGTCATTTTTTCCTAAGCAATAATACCAATCGATGGTGTCTGACTCTGGGATAACGTCGAAGTAACCGATCTTTTCTAACAGTGGAAGACATTCATTTGCTTTGCCAATGTTGCTGGCTCCTGCCATTATGTCGATTATGTTCTTTGAGCCAAGATTTTGCACTGCTGTACTGCCAATGTGCTCGATTCCGTCGACTCGGCTGCCCAGAACTTTCAAAATCAGTTTTCTTTCTTGCTCGTAAAGAGCTGGCCACTTAGGATCGTAGTGGACAATTACTACTGCTGGTGCGTCCAAGTTCATTCAGAACGATTTAACTTTAGCGGAAGAAAAATCTTTTGCCTGAGGTATTACTAGAAATGTTTCTGACTTAACAACTCTCTTTTGGGTCAATCGGGGAAATAAACACTAATATAACTTTGCACCACTTGTCAGAATCGAAGCAGGAAAGAAGGAAGTTGAACGGACAAGTTATTTCTCTGCCTGATGGGCGCCAACTCGGCTACTTCATGATCGGCGAAGGCAAACCCGTTGTTTACTTTCACGGTACAGCAAGCAGCCGATTAGAAATTCTTCTCTTAAAAGAGCTCGTTTCAAATGCTGGGCTACAAATAATCGGCGTTGACAGGCCTGGCTACGGCTTATCAACTTTCAAGATGAGAAAAAACCTTCAAGACTTCAATTCGGACGTCAATTTCTTAGCTGACCATCTAGGCATCGAGCGGTTTGGAGTTCTAGGCTGGTCCGGCGGAGGCGCTTTTGCCCTTGCATACTTAGCCTGTTGCCCCGAACGCGTAACCCGCGCTGTCATTGCCGGGGCACCAGCTCTGCCCTTCGACGTTTCCACCGCGCACAATATGCCCTTTGCACGTTTCATTATGAGAATTCCTTATCTCGGACTCTTCGCCATGAAAAGAATGAGTAGCCAAGTACTCAAAGCCAACGGCGACATTCCCGCTTTTTTAAGGTCAAGACAGGGAAGACAGATGCTTAACGCCTGCTCCAGAAGTGACTTAAAGTTTTTTTCTGACAATGCTTGGATGACGCTGATGTACCATTCCATGGCTGAAGCATTCCGTCAAGGCGACGGCAACAAAGCAGTGCTTATGGAACATCAGGCTTTCATGAAGCCTTGGACTTTTTCGTTTTCACGGATTCCGGCGGGCAAATTGGTTATTTGGCACGGTTCCCAAGACAAAACTTGCCGAGTCGCCAACGCATATTTAATTGCGAAAAACGTTTTGGGATCGCAATTAGATGTTTTTGAAAAAGAGGGTCACTGTGTTATGTTTGTCAACTTAGCCAAGTTAGGAAAACTTTTGATTTTCTGACAACCCGACCCATGGGTTATGTTTTCCAGCCTGGCCCAGACCTTTTGCCCAAAACCACTTGTGCAAAGCCTATAATCTGTAGGACTATCCAAAGGTTAGAGTAGAAAAAGTAGTAAACGAACAGTTCGTGCAGTTTCATTTCCTTAAACCCTATTTTCCTCGACAAGCCGTAGAAGGTAGTGGCTGTCAAAGCGAAACCTGACAGCATAATTGCCAAGATTTTAAGCACGTTTGCTGTTTCGAGGGATAAAATGAAAACTGGCAGCATAATGTTGAATTTCAGAGATAGAAACAGAGACAAAAACAGCATGGAGTTGTACATCCAACCGCTAGGTAATAGCGCGCTGACCAAGAAAATGGCTATTGTTGGATACAGAAAGAAAAGGCTGGGTAGGAAAACCTGGGGTTTTTTGGCGAATTTTTTTACCAAGTCGCGGTACCAATCCACTGTCCATAAAGCTTGGCCTATTGCCCATCTTCGTCTTTGCTTAAACCAGTTGCTCCAGTCGCTGTAGACGACGTTTTTTACTTCTACGTCTGTGGTGTAGGCGAAGGTGCCGTCTTGGAGGAAAACGCGGGTTGCAAGGTCTATATCTTCGGCGACGACCCTGTTGAAGCCGCCGACTTTCTCGAATGTTTCCTTCTTTATCGCGAAGGCGGCGCCGTTTACGGCAGGGCATTTGTTCATGAATCTTGAAGATAACCAGGAGCTAACGTTGAATGTGAAGTACTCATAGTAAGCCATTCTTGACAGGAACGATTTGCCTTTCGACACTTCCTTTTTGATGTCAAGCACATCTGTCATCTGCATTTCCATGATGATTTTCTTCAAAAAGTCTGGGTCACTGCCCACTTGGACATCGGAATCTAAAAAAAGAAGCACTTTCCCCGAAGCCAACTTCGCAGCCTCATTCAACGCATTTGCTTTTCCCCTTCGTTCCTTACTGACAAATAACTTGATCGATTCGTTTTGGAACTGCGTCATTTTTTCGAAGAACTCAGCGGTTGGCTCATCGACGGTTACAAAGATTTCCTTGCTTACATTTTGAGAGAGAAGTTCCTTCAGCATATCCGATACTTGATTCGATTCTTTGTAAACCGGTATAAAGATGCTGATATCCAAAGCCAGTCCTCGATCGCTTGACATAAATCCAAATATTTTATCCCCTTTGGGTTTTTAAGCTATTCTGAAGAAACTGGCAATTAAGCGACAGAATTGAACCAGGAGCTTGCGTTTTTCAATAAAAAAATTTTGCCTTTTGTGTGCTAGGCAACGTTATGAAAGTGGTCTTTCGGTTAGTGTCCTTTTTTGCGGGGTTTTCCTGTCTGAAGTATCGTTAAATTATTATTTAGGCTGATGATTGCTATTGGCAAATGACTACGCGCGTTAAGGCTTTAGGTTTACTTTCAGGTGGATTAGACAGTATCCTTGCCACCGAAATTATTCAGAAACAAGGCATCGAAGTTACCGCTTTTAACGTCAGAAGCCCATTTTGTCTCTGCAAAAAAGACGGCTGCGCGGCAGTGGACGCCGCTAAGCAGCTAAACGTACCCCTAAAAGTAGTTGCCGCCGGAAACGACTATTTGAGAATGCTCCGCAACCCCAAGCACGGCTACGGCAGAAACATGAACCCCTGCATTGACTGTAGAATTTTCCTCATGAGAAAAGCCAAGAGGTACGCGGAGGAGATTGGGGCAGCCTTCATTTTTACAGGTGAGGTTTTGGATGAGCGGCCTATGTCTCAGCATTACCCAGCGATGATGCTTATTGAAAAGGAAGGTGGACTGAAAGGCAAGGTCTTAAGGCCGCTGTCTGCTAGGTTGCTGCCTGAAACGGAAGCTGAAAAGAAGGGTTTAGTCGACCGCTCTAAACTAATGGATATTCAGGGTAGGTCACGAAAGCTCCAGTTTAAGCTCGCAGAAGAATTCAGCATTAAAGATTATCCCTGTCCCGCGGGCGGTTGCCTCCTGACCTGTGAGGAATACGCAAAAAAGATCCGAGACCTCTTCACCTACAAGAAACACGTTTCCATGTCTGACATCGCTCTGCTCAGGGTTGGAAGACACTTCAGAGAAGGCAAAAACAAAATCGTCGTCGGAAGAAACGAAGCCGAAAACAAACTCTTAGTCGCCAGAAAAACACCCAGCGAATACCATTTTGAACTCCCTACCATCGTTGGTCCCACTACGATCCTGCAGGGACCAAAAACCAAAAAAGCCATTGAAGTAGCAGCAAAATTAACCGCCTATTACTCCGACGCTAAAACAGGCGAGGTCAAAGTCAACTTTGGCAGAGCGACCCTCGAGAAATCCCTAACCGTCGCGGTCCCGACCGAGGCGGAAGTTGAAAAAATGCGAGTCGGCAACGTGAAGTAAAACACACTGTTTACGAGTTCATTTAAACTTTTGCAGAGCCCTTGTATTCGTAGCTTTGTTGCGTTACTTGACGTTAGGCAAAGTCTTTGCGATAAAAAACTTTTTAAACACAGGCTGTTATCATTCTTTCCGAACCCAAATGATACCAAAAAATTTCTTTTTCACAAAAGGAGTTGGCAAACACAAAGAGCAACTTCAATCTTTCGAATTAGCCCTCAGAGACGCAGGCATTCAAATGTGCAACCTCGTGAGCGTGTCCAGCATCGTTCCACCGGGATGCGAGCAACTGACACGCGAGAAAGGCCTCAAGATGGTTCAACCCGGCGAAATAACCTTCGTCGTCATCGCCCGCAACTCCACCAACGAACCCCACAGACTTGTCGCCTCATCCATCGGCGTAGCTATCCCCTCGGGCAAAAACCAGTACGGGTACCTCAGCGAACACCACTCTTACGGGCAAACAGACGAGACAGCAGGCGACTACGCGGAAGACCTCGCCGCCACGATGCTTGCAACGACCATGGGCATTCAATTCGACCCTGAAACCGCGTGGGACGAACGCAAACAACTCTTTAAAACCACAGGGCTAATCATCAAGACAGCCAACATAACCCAGTCAGCCGCAGGTGACAAAAACGGTTTGTGGACAACAACCGTTGCAGCAGCCGTCTTCGTACCAGAAAACAACAAACCCAAAGAATCAACTGCCTAAGCCAAGCCAAAACATCTTGGCAACTGACTTTTTTGTCATTTTTTTTAAAGCTTTTTCCTAAATGATTTCTTTCCAGCTTGTAACCCGATCCAAGTATTCTTGTACAGGTTGATCGCCATAAGTTCTAAGTTTTTCGATCAGCTGAGTTTGCGTAACTGCCGTTTTTTGGAAATTTCGGATTTGGCTGGCGCCGTCAGTCAGATAAAGGAAACCTTTAGCACCTGACCTTGCGCAACGAACGCTTACCGTGAGCAATTCCTGTGCAGTCGGTACGTCTTTAGGGTTA